>Ga0066376_10000127_pt1 | contig 63146 bp, 63 predicted proteins | sample Knorr_S15_td_Bot_FD_77009 | JGI IMG/M metagenome (GOLD analysis project Ga0066376, IMG submission 77009) | Marine microbial communities from Southern Atlantic Ocean transect - Knorr_S15_td_Bottom_ad_5009_LV_A | ecosystem: Environmental > Aquatic > Marine > Oceanic | place: Southern Atlantic...
GTGCTGATCGAAATCTTCGGCCGGCACACTCCGGCGGAACTGGAATACTGGCAAGTCGAGAAGGTTTGAGGTTCCGATGGCCAAGCAGGAAATCGCCAAGATCAAGGTCCAGGTGCCCGGTGGTCAAGCCACCCCGGCGCCTCCGGTTGGCACCGCTTTGGGACCTCACGGTGTGAACATCGGTCAGTTCGTACAGCAGTTCAACGACCGCACCAAGGAGTTGGCCGGGACGACGGTCCCGGTGGTGATCACCGTCTACAACGACCGGTCGTTCGAGTTCATCACCAAGAGTCCCCCGGCGGCGGTGCTGTTGAAGCAGGCGGCCCAGATCGCCAAGGGCTCGGGGAACGCGAAGCTCGAGAAAGTCGGCACGGTGACCACCGAGCAGCTCAAGGAGATTGCCCGGGTTAAGTTCGAGGATCTCAACGCGCCGGATATCGACCGGGCGGCGTTGATCATCGCCGGAACGGCTCGAAACATGGGGATCGAAGTGGTTGACTGACGGGCCCGGGGGGCCTACAAGAGAGGGTTTCGCGGCGCGGCGGTTGTGAGGACGGACAGCGATGGGCAAGCATTCCAAGCGAATGGCGTTCTTGCGGGAACGGGTCTCGGGGGTCGGATCGGTCGATCTCGCGACGGCGGTTCGGGAATTGAAGGCGCTGGAGCCGTCCTTGCCCGAGGGAATCCGCAAGTGCGCGTTCGACCAGACCGTCGAACTGGTCTTTCGGCTGGGGGTGGACCCTCGGCAGGCCGACCAGATCGTGCGAGGCTCGCTCGTGTTGCCTCACGGAATCGGCAAGACCCAGCGGGTCGTCGTGTTTGCCCAGGGCGAATTGGCGGTCGAGGCCGAGGAGGCTGGGGCCGATGAGGTGGGGGCCAAGGACTTGGCCGAGAAGATCGGGGGGGGCTGGTTGGAGTTCGACGTGGCGATCGCCACGCCCGACCTGATGGGACTCGTCGGGCCGCTGGGACGCGTGCTCGGACCTCGCGGATTGATGCCCTCGCCCAAGGCCGGCACGGTGACCAACGAGGTGGCGGCGACCGTCAAGGAGTACAAGGCGGGGAAGATTGAATTCCGAGTCGACAAGTTCGGCATCGTGCACTCGGTGGTCGGCAAGTTGAGCTTCGATGAAACACAGCTGATCGAGAACGCAGAGGCGCTGCTGCGGCTGATCGAGTCGCTGAAGCCCTCCTCGACCAAGGGCATCTACATCAGAACACTCACACTCTCGGCCACCATGACGCCGGGGATCTCGGTCGCCGCCTAGGCCGAGAGAAATGACGAATTGGCCGGATGATCCTCGAGAAGGAACCCGGCAGCAACGCCGACCGAGAATCCAGAACCGATGAGCAAGCGGATCAAGGAACTGCTGGTGACCGATCTGCAGCAGCGGATCGGTGACACGAGCGAAATGCTGGTTGTCGACAGCTCGCGACTCGACGCGATCAGCGACAACCGCTTCCGGCTGGGACTGCGCGAAAAAGATATCCGCATCCTGACCGTCAAGAACTCGATGGCACTCCGAGCACTGCACTCGGCCGAAGTCACAGCACTCGATCCCATCCTCGAAGGACCCTCGAGCCTGGTCTTCGGTGGCGAGGATATTGTCTCGCTGAGCAAGGAAGTCGCCGGCTGGGCCAGGGAACTCGGCGACGGGCTGCTCGAGATCAAAGGCGGAATGCTCGAAGGCATCACGCTCTCGGCCAGCGACGTCGATGAACTCTCCAAAAGCCCCAGTCGCGAAGAGCTGATCGGACAGATTGCCGGACTGCTGCTCTCACCAGGTGCCACCATCGCCGGATCGCTGCTGGGACCCGGCGGCCTTGTGGCCGGATCGATCGAGGCGATCGCCGACGGCGAAGCGGAAGAGGAGACCGAAGCGGAGACCGAAGAGGCTGCGGTCGAGGAGGCGGACACCGGAGAAGAAGAGACCGGAGCCGCCGAAGAGCCGGAAGTGGCCTCCGAGGAACCGGAAGCGGCCGCCGAGGAGCCGGAAGCGGCCTCCGAAGAGCCGGAAGCGGCTGCGGAGGCTGATTCGGATGCTGATGGGGAGGGGGGTCAGGAGCCGGAATCAGAGGAATCAGAGGCCTGAGCGGTGGCGAACGGGCGAAAACCCGGTACAGTAACAACTTAGCGCGAAAGCGTATCGAGAGGACCAGAAGCGATGGCGACTGACGAAGCGACAGCGGCTGACGAAGCGACAGTAAAAGAATTTGACGACGGCACCAAGGAACTGGGTGACCAGTTGGTTGGCCTGACGTTGTTGCAGGCCAAGTCTCTGGCTGACTATCTCAAGGACGTTCACGGCATCGAGCCCGCCGGAGGCGGCGTGATGATGGCCGCGATGCCTGGAGGTGCTGACGCTGAAGAGGCCGTTGAGCAGACCGAGTTCGACGTGCTGCTGACCGGTTTCGGCGACAGCAAGATTCCGGTGATCAAGGCAGTTCGCGCCGCGACCAGTCTGGGCCTGAAGGAGGCCAAGGAACTGGTTGAAAGCGCACCCGCGGCACTCAAGGAAGGAATCTCCGAGGAAGAGGCCAACCAGCTCAAGGAGGAAATCGAGGCCGCTGGCGGGGCGTGCGAGATCAAGTAGACTGCGTCCTGCTGCGGGATGTCCCGGTAGCGGTCCTCTCGCGCCGGGTCGTCACGCTGTGCGTTCTCGAGCACGCTCCCGTCCTCACGGCCGTTTCTGCCACCCGCCCACTCACCCACCCACCCACGATCCCCGACTGTCTCACTGACTGCCCCCCTGACTCCGATTGCCCCGCTGCCACGACTGACTCCGACTGATCTCCGGACTCGGGTCCGGTCTCACCGGAACCCACCCGCGGATCGTAGCCGAGACATGGAGCCTGCGGACCCGTTGTATTTCTCGTTGCCGGCCCCCCCAAGCCCCCGACGACTCGAACCTCGCCCCGGCCTGTCGCCTGCCGCGGGGGTGGTGGGGAACCGTCCCGGATCAACCCACTCTCTCTCGTCGGAGATGCCCTTTCCGCTGTCATCTCCGAATCGCACCACGACCCGACCTGCTGCCTTGCCACACGTCCCTTCTGTTTTCTAACCGGTCCCGAAACTAGGGTCCTCTCCGATCACGGTGATCCGGATGGGGCGTGACCCGAGCCCACCGGGCCGGAGAGTCCTGGAAGAAGAGAGCCTGACATGCCGATTCCCGCGATACGGATTCTGCAGACCGACCGCACCGAGGTGTTTGGAGGTGGGCGGGATCAGAGTCACCTGTTGCAGGATCTCACCGAGATCCAGACCAAGTCCTACCACCGCTTCCTCCAGGAGGACGTCGATTCGGACAAGCGGGAGGCTCAGGGGCTGGAAGGCATTTTGCAGGAGGTCTTCCCGATCGAGAGTTACGACGGGCAGTACCGGTTGGACTATTGCGGCTACGAGTTGTTGCCATCGCGGTTCGACACCACCGTCTGTCGCCAGCTGCGGTTGACCTACGGCAAGCCCTTCCGCGTCAAGATGCGGCTGAACAAGGAGCAGCCGATCGAGGAGGAGGTCTACCTCGGCGACATGCCGATCATGCTCGGGGGTGGCGAGTTCGTGATCAACGGGGCCGAACGGGTTGTGGTCAGCCAGTTGCACCGTTCACCGGGTGTCGACTTTGTCGAGACGACCGAGCCGGGCGAACGGCCCAGCTTCTCGTGCCGGGTCATCCCCGAGCGGGGGAGTTGGATCGAGCTGGTGGTCAACAAGAAGGAGATGCTCGACGTCCGGATCGATCAGAGTGGCAAGTTCTCGGCGCTGACTCTGCTGCGGGCGATGGGTCCGGAATACGGCAGCGACACGGCACTGCTGAAACTGTTCTACCAGACCGTCGCCTTCAAGGCTCCGAGGTCCAGTGACATCGAGCGGATCGCCAATTCGTTTGCCGCCGCAGACATCGTCTACCCCGCCGGCCACGAGCGGTGCGGGGAAATCATCGCCGATTCGCGGAACACGATCGGAGGCGAAAAGGACGTGGTGACGATCGGCGAGGAGCGGGCCACGCGGATCGTGGAGGCCAGGATCAAGGACATCGAGATCATCCCCGTTGAGGCGGTCCGCGACCGCCTGATTCTCAATACGCTGTACAACGACGAGACCGCCAGCCACCAGGAAGCGCTACTGCGGATTTACCAGAGGCTGCGGCCGGGCAACCCGCCTCAGCTCGAGAAGGCCCAGGACCTCTTCCGCGAGAAGTTCTTCGACGTCAACCGCTACCGGCTCGGCAAGGTCGGTCGATTCCGAATCAACCGCAAGTTCAAGCCCGACAGCCAGAAGACCACCGACCACAACAGGTTTCTCGAGGAGAACTTCGAGCAGGAGGGGATCCCCGACACGGCGATGACGCTGTGCCCCGAGGACTTCGTCAACGCGATCCGCTACCTGGTGCTGCTCAAGATCGGTGGCAACGACCTGGTCCAGACCGACGACATCGACAACCTCGGCAATCGCCGGCTGAGGACACTCGACGAGTTGGCTGCTGAGGAGATCCGCAAGGGGTTCCTCAAGCTGCGCAGGACGGTGCAGGAGCGGATGAGCCTGAAGGATGTCGAGGAGATGACGCCGCGGACGCTGGTCAATCCCAAGAGTGTCTCGGCGGCGATCGAGTACTTCTTTGGTCGCAGCGAGTTGTCGCAGGTCGTCGACCAGACCAATCCGCTCTCGATGCTGACTCACGAACGCCGTCTCAGCGCGCTGGGACCCGGCGGTCTGAACCGCAAGCGGGCCGGGTTCGAGGTCCGCGACGTGCACATTTCTCACTACGGGCGGATCTGTCCGATCGAGACGCCCGAGGGGACCAACATCGGGCTGATCTCCTCGCTGTCGATCCATGCCGAGGTGGATGACTACGGGTTCCTGACGACCCCGTACCGCCGGGTCAAGAACGGTCGAGTCTTGGAGGAGATTGTCCGCCTGCGGGCCGACGAGGAGGCGTTGCGCTACGTGGTCCCGGCCGACACCCTCATGGAGCAGGGCCAGATCGTCGAGGAGCGTGTGCTGGCCCGCTACAACAACGACGTGGTGGTTGTTGCCAGTGACCGGGTCGAGTTCATCGACGTGGCCCCCAACCAGATGGTGGGCGTCTCGGCCGGGCTGATTCCCTTCCTCGAGCACGACGATGCCAACCGCGCGCTGATGGGTTCGAACATGCAACGGCAGGCGGTGCCGCTGCTGATCACCGAGCCGCCGATCGTCGGCACCGGGCTCGAGGAAGAAGTTGCCAAGCGGTCCGGGATGCTGCTGAAGGCAAAGAAGTCGGGTCGGGTCAGCTACGTCGACGCGACGCGAATCGAGATCGACGACGAAGTTTACCCACTCGACAAATTCCAGGGTCTCAACGAACGGACCTGCAAGAACCAGAAGCCGGTGGTCGAGGTCGGCCAGATGGTCAAGGCGGGAGACCTGTTGTGTGACACCGCGGCGACGAAGGACGGCAAGCTGGCCCTGGGCCGCAACGTGCTGGTCGCGTTCATGTCGTGGGAGGGCTACAACTTCGAGGACGCGATCGTGATCTCCGAAAGGCTGGTCAAGGAGGACGTCTACACCTCGATCCACATCGACGAGTTCGACGTGGAGATCCGCGAGACGAAGCTGGGCCGCGAGGAATTCACCCGCGACATTCCCAACGTCAGCGAGAAGGCCCTGAGTCATCTCAACGAGGAAGGCATCGTCGGGATCGGGACCCGGGTCCACCCCGGCGATATCCTGGTCGGCAAGGTCTCGCCGAAGGCCAAGAGCGAGTTGACTCCCGAGGAAAAACTGCTGCACGCGATCTTCGGCCGTGCCGGCGAGGACGTGAAGAACGAGTCGTTGGAGGTGCCCAGCGGGGTCGAGGGGATCGTGATCCACACCGAGAAGTTTTCTCGGCGGATGAGCCTCCCGGAGGACGAACGGAAGCGGTTCGAGGGGGTTGTGCGGAGGGCCGAGAAGGCGGCCAACGCCAAGGTGGTCGTTGCCTTTCGGACCTTCCTGGAGGGTTTCGAGAGGGTGCTGGGTCGGCGGTTGGTCGACGAGGAGGGTGCCGAGCTGCGCCACAGCGAGGACGACCGCGCGCTGGCCGAGTACGCCGAGCGGTTCGACGATCACTTCGCATCGCTCGACATCCGCAGTCCCCAGAAGCGGAAGGACCTGGACACGTTCCGTCGCGAATCCTTCGCTGCGGTCCGTGAGGTGATCCAGATCCGCGACCGCGAAATGAACAGCCTCAAGCGAGGCGACGAACTGCCCAGCGGCGTGTTGCAGATGGTCAAGGTCTACGTCGCCAGCAAGCGACAGATCTCCGTCGGTGACAAGATGGCCGGTCGTCACGGCAATAAGGGAGTCATCTCCAAGGTGCTCCCCGACGAGGACATGCCCTACCTCGAGGACGGCACGCCGATCGACATCATTCTCAACCCGCTGGGCGTCCCCAGCCGGATGAACGTCGGCCAGATCCTGGAAACTCACCTCGGCTGGGCTGCCAGCAAACTGGGCTTCCGGGCCATCTGCCCGGTCTTCGACGGAGCTCCCGAGTCGCAGATCCGGGACAAGCTGGAGGAGGCGGGACTGGACCGCGACGGCAAGACGGCGCTGTTTGACGGACGGACCGGCGAGGAGTATGAGCAGCGGGTGACCGTCGGCCAGATCTACATGCTCAAGCTCCACCACCTCGTCGACGACAAGGTCCACGCTCGAGCCACCGGCCCCTACTCGTTGATCACCCAGCAGCCCCTGGGCGGCAAGGCCCGCTTCGGGGGACAGCGATTCGGGGAGATGGAGGTCTGGGCCCTGGAGGCCTACGGTGCGGCCTACATTCTGCAGGAGCTGTTGACCGTCAAGAGCGACGACGTCGAGGGACGGACGAAGATCTACGAATCGATGGTCAAGGGACAGAACACTCTCGAGGCCGGCACTCCCGCCAGTTTCGACGTACTCAACAACGAGATCCGTGGGCTGGGACTGAATCTCCAGCTCGAAAAGTCCAGCCTCTGACCCGCTGCCAGGGCTTCGGGCAGGCGGCAGGGGGGGCAAGCAGATGGCAACACTCAACAAACGGCACGAGTGCCAGGAGCAGGTCACGTGAGCGTTGGTGAAGCGACGAGCTACGACAAGATCAACGACTACGGCTCCGTCAAGATCGGGCTCGCCAGCCCGCACGACATCCGCAGTTGGTCGTTCGGCGAGGTCAAGAAGCCCGAGACGATCAACTACCGCACGTACCGTCCCGAGCGGGACGGTCTGTTCTGCGAGCGGATTTTCGGTCCGGAGAAGGACTGGGAGTGTGCCTGCGGCAAGTACCGCGGCATGAAGTACAAGGGGATGGTCTGTGACCGCTGTGGCGTGAAGGTGACTCACAGTCGAGTCCGTCGCAAGCGAATGGGCCACATCGAACTGGCGGCTCCGGTCGTGCACATCTGGTTCTTCAAGAGCATGCCCAGCCGCCTGGGTGCGCTGCTGGACATGAAGACCACCAGCCTCGAGAAGGTGATCTACTTCCAGGACTACGTCGTCGTCGACCCCGGTGATACTCCGCTCCGACGCTGCCAGATCCTGACCGAGGAGGAAGCTCGGCACGCTCGGGCGAAGTACGGCGAGGAGTACTTCACGCTGGGGATGGGTGCCGAGGCGGTCAAGGAGCTGCTGCTGGGTCTGAACCTGGTCGAACTCTCCACCCAACTCCGCATCGACCTCAGCGAGACCGGCAGCCAGCAGAAGAAGAAGGACCTGGTCAAGCGGTTGAAGATCATCGAGTCGCTCCGCGACAGTGAGAACCGGCCCGACTGGCTGGTGCTCGACGTGATCCCGGTGATCCCTCCGGATCTCAGGCCCCTGGTCCTGCTCGATTCGGGAAACTTCGCCACCAGCGATCTCAACGACCTCTACCGCCGGATCATCAACCGCAACAACCGGCTGAAGAAGCTGGTCGATTTGAATGCTCCGGAGGTCATCGTCCGCAACGAGAAGCGGATGCTGCAGCAGTCGGTCGACGCACTGTTTGACAACAACCGCTGCAAGCGGCCGGTGCTCGGTTCGTCGAACCGTCCGCTGAAGAGTCTGACCGACATGATCAAGGGCAAGCAGGGACGCTTCCGCGAGAACCTGCTCGGCAAGCGGGTCGACTACTCGGCTCGTTCGGTCATCGTGGTGGGTCCCGAGTTGGAACTGCACCAGTGTGGTTTGCCCAAGAAGATCGCTCTGGAGTTGTTCCAGCCGTTTGTGATCCGACGCCTCAAGGAACTCGGTCACGCCGACACGATCAAGAGTGCCAAGCGGATGCTCGAGCGGAAGGACGAGGATGTCTGGGACATTCTCGACGAGGTGATCACCAACCACCCTGTGCTGCTCAACCGCGCGCCGACCCTGCACCGGATGGGGATCCAGGCCTTCGAACCGACTCTGGTGGAAGGCAACGCGATCCGGATTCACCCTCTGGTCTGCAAGGGCTTCAACGCCGACTTTGACGGGGACCAGATGGCGGTGCACCTGCCGCTGTCGATCGAGGCCCAGGTCGAGGCCACCACGCTGATGCTCTCGACCAACAACATCTTCTCACCGGCCAACGGCGCACCGATCATCAGCGCCAGCCAGGACATCGTGATGGGCTGCTACTACCTGACGATGCCCAAGGACGGTCGTCCCGGCGAGGACATGAAGTTCGTGTCTCCGGCGGAGGTCTTCATGGCGCTCGAGCAGGGCCGGGTCACTCGACACACCCGCATCAAGCTCCGGCTCCCCGCCGACAAGGAAATCCGCCCGCAGGCTCCCGAGGACTACCGCCCCGGCGGGTTGCTCGATACCACCGTCGGCCGCGTGCTCTTCAACGACATCCTCGACGAGCGGATGGCGTTCTACAACCTGACGATGAAGAGCAAGGACCTGGCCAACGTGATTTCGGACTGTTACCACCACGATCTGCTGGGACGCAGCGACACGATCAGCCTGTTGGATCGGATGAAGGCGCTGGGCTTCCAGGAGGCCACTCACAGCGGACTCTCGTTTGCCACCTCCGACCTCCGCACCCCCGCCAACAAGGACGAGGTGATCAATGCGGCCGAGAAGAGGGTCGAGAAGCAGCAGAAGCTCTATGGCCGGGGCATCATTACCGACCAGGAACGCTACAACGCGGTGCTCGACGAATGGACGCACGCCCGCGAACAGATCACCAAGGATATGATGCGTGAGTTCGAGACCGATGAGCGGCCCGAGCTCGACGGATACGTGAACCCGATCTTTCTGATGGCCAACTCGGGGGCCCGGGGCGGTGTCGAACAGATCCGGCAGCTGGCCGGGATGAGGGGCCTGATGGCCAAGCCGTCCGGGGAGATCATCGAGACTCCGATCAAGGCGAACTTCCGCGAAGGTCTCTCGGTGCTCGAGTACTTCAGCTCCACGCACGGAGCCCGCAAGGGACTGGCCGATACCGCACTGAAGACCGCCGACAGCGGCTACCTGACTCGCAAACTCGCCGACATCTGCCAGAACGTGGTGATCACCGAGCCCGATTGTGGGACGACCGAGGGAATCACCAAGGGTGTGGTCTACCGCAGCGAAAAGGTCGAAATCGGGCTGGCCGATGCCATCCGCGGACGTGTCAGCCGTACCAACATCGTCAACCCGATCACCGATAAGGTGATCGTCCGCGAGGACGACCTGATCGACGACTCCAAGGCGCGGCAGATCGAGGAGATGGGTGTCGAAAAGATCAAGGTCCGCAGCCCGCTGACCTGCCAGTCGGAACTGGGCATGTGCCAGCTCTGCTACGGCATGGATCTCTCCAGCGGCAGCCTCGTCGAAGAAGGACTCGCCGTGGGCATCGTCGCCGCTCAGTCGATCGGCGAACCGGGCACCCAGCTGACCATGCGGACCTTCCACATCGGCGGCACCGCGTCGCGGGACGTCGAGGAAAGCGAAGTGCGGACTCGACACACCGGCCGGATCCGTTTCGAGCGCGTGCGGAGCGTGGGGCCCGATGACAAGAAGACCGCGCTGGGCCGAAACGGCGAAATCGTGATCCTGGAATTGAGCCCTCGCGAGGGCCGCGAGCGTGAACTCGAGAGGTACCGCGTGCCCAACGGGGCGGTGTTGCTGGTCGAGGAGTGGGATGCGAGCGACGCCGAATGCACGCTCCCCAAGCGGACCGACGGCAATGCACTCAAGAACATCAAGGGCGTTTGCGTCGAAGGACAACCCCTCTGCATGTGGGACCCTCACTCGGTTCCGATCATCGCCGAGGTCAGCGGGATCGTGAAGCTGGAGAACTGCAAGGAAGGCAAGACGATCCACGTCGAAACCGATCCCAGCGGCAACATCCGACGTACCGTGATGGAGTACAAGGGCGAGAAGCACCCCCAGATCACCCTCGTCGACCGCGACGGAGAAACCCAGGCGTTTTACTACCTGCCCGAGAAGGCGAGTATCGAAGTCAACGACGGGCAAAAGATCGCCGCGGGACGGGAACTGGCCAAAACACCCCGCGAAGCGGGCCGGACCCAGGACATCACCGGCGGACTGCCGCGAGTCACCGAGTTGTTCGAAGCCAGGCGGCCCAAGGAGCCGGCGGTGATCGCCGAAATCGACGGCGAGATCGAGTTGGCCGAGGAAACTCGTCGCAATCAGCGGGTGATCAACATCCACCCGCCCGACGAAGCGGGAGAACCCGCCCCGCACCTGATCCCACACGGCAAGCAACTGCTGGTGCATGCCAAGGACCTGGTTCGCCACGGCGATGCCCTGGTCCGCGGACCGCTGGTCCCCCACGATATCCTCAGGGTCTCGGGAGTCGAGGAGGTGCAGCGGTACCTGATGCACGAAATCCAGAACGTCTACCGCTCGCAGCGAGTCGACATCGACGACAAGCACATCGAGATCGTCATCGCTCAGATGCTCAGGAAGGTGCGGGTCGAGGATGCCGGCAACACCGAACTGCTCGAGGGCGTCGTGATCGACAAGCTCGAGTTCCAGAGGACCAACGAGCGGGTGCGAGGCTGTGTGAAGGTCGTCGAGCCGGGCAGCTCCGAATACAAGGCCGACGACATCGTGCCCAAGGAAGTGTTCGAGGAGGTGAATGCGGAGATCGAGGCTGCGGGTGAGACCGTGGCCACGTCGGCCAAGCCGCAGGAGGCCACGATGACCATCCAGCTGCTGGGAATCACCAAGGCGGCGGTGCAGAGCGAGAGCTTCGTGTCGGCGGCGAGTTTTCAGGAAACCACCAAGGTGCTCACCGAGGCGGCACTGGCCGGCAAGAGCGATTACCTGGTGGGGCTCAAGGAAAACGTGATCCTGGGTCACCTCGTCCCGGCCGGCACCGGGTTCCATATGCACCAGGATTCGGAGGTGCGGATCCGGCCCGAGGCCTTGCTCGAACTCGAGGCTGAGAAGGAGCGTCTGAGGCTGGCACGGATGAAGATGTACAACGGTGAGGAGGAGGCAGCTGCCGCTGGGTTGGCTTCGGTGGCTCCGGTGGCTCCGGTGGCTCCGGTGGCTCCGGTGGCTCCGTTGGCTCCGTTGGCTCCGGTGGCTCCGGTGGCTCCGGTGGCTCCGGTGGCTCCGGTGGCTCCGGTGGCTCCGGTGGCTCCGGTGGCTCCGGTGGCGGCCGAGGGCGGTTCGCCCGAGGCACCGGCCGTATGACCGCCGAATGACCCGCCAGGAGCCGCAGACCCCGGAATCCCGGCGCTTGACGGCACCCTGAGGGTGCAATAGAGTGGGCGATTCACCGCGTTTGACCTCGTTTATTTTCTGGCGATCCCTGTGCCGACGATCAATCAACTGGTTCGCAAGCCGCGAAGACGGAAGCGATCCAAGAGCAACACGCCGCTGCTGGAGGGTTGTCCTCAGAAGCGAGGCGTCTGCCTGCAGGTCAAGACGGTGACTCCCAAGAAGCCCAACTCGGCTTTGCGGAAGGTCGCTCGCGTGCGTCTCTCCAATGGCAAGGAAGTCACCGCCTACATCCCCGGCGAAGGTCACAACCTGCAGGAGCACTCGATCGTGCTCGTCCGCGGTGGCCGGGTCAGGGACCTGCCCGGTGTTCGGTACAAGATCGTCCGCGGAGTGCTCGATACGCTCGGTGTCGAAGACCGCCGCCAGGCCCGCAGCCGTTACGGCACCAAGAAGCCCAAGTAGTCGCCCACCGAACTTCCACGGAACCGTCGATTTTCACGGTCGCTCCCGATGTCCAAACGTTTCACCGCCAGTGCCGCGCAGTTGAAGCCCGACCCCAGGTTCAGTTCGATCCTGGCCTCGAAGTTCGTCAACTGCCTGATGCACGACGGCAAGAAGAGCGTTGCTCAGCGAGTGTTCTACGACGCGCTGGACGTGATTGGTGAGCGGGTTTCCGGTGAGGAGCCGATCGAGGTCTTCACGGCTGCGGTGGAGAACGTCAAGCCGATGATCGAGGTGCGGTCCAAGCGGGTCGGTGGTGCGACCTACCAGGTGCCCACTCCGGTCAACCAGAAACGGCGTCAGACCCTGGCGATCCGCTGGATCCTGGCAGCGATCCGCGCGAAGAAGGGTCGGCCGATGCATCTGCGTCTGGCCGAGGAGTTGATTGCGGCCTTCAACAGGGAAGGCAATGCGATGACCACCCGGGACAACGTCCACCGGATGGCCGACGCGAACAAGGCCTTCGCGCATTTTGCCTGGTAAGGCGGCCCCGCCCGGCGACGCGGCCTCGATCCAGTGGGTCCGCAATATCGGCATCGTGGCTCACATCGATGCCGGCAAGACGACCACGACCGAGCGGATTCTCTACTACAGCGGGCAATCGCACCGGCTGGGCAGCGTCGACGACGGGACCACGGTCACCGATTTCGATCCCGACGAAGCGCGTCGAGGCATCACGATCTACTCGGCCGCCATCACCTGCCGCTGGCAGGAGATGACGATCAACATCATCGACACCCCCGGCCACGTTGATTTCACGGCGGAGGTGGAGCGGAGCCTGAGGGTGCTGGACGGGGCGGTGATGATCTTCAGCGCCGTCGAGGGTGTCGAAGCTCAGAGCGAAACCGTCTGGCGGCAGGCCGACCGCTACGACGTACCCCGGGTCTGCTTCATCAACAAGCTCGACCGCATCGGTGCCAGCTTCGAACGCACATTCGACCAGATCGCCGATCGGCTCGGCGGGCAGCCGCTGGCGCTGCAGTTGCCGCTGGGCGAGGGGCCGCTGCGAGAAGCGGGTGAGGGCTTCAGGGCGGTGATCGACCTGGTCCAGCGGCGGGTGCTGAGATTCGATGCGCAGGAGGACGGGTCGGAGATCACCGTCGAGGAGGTGCCCGAGGAGCGGGTCGAGGAGGTCGAGAGCTGGCGTCGCAAGCTGCTCGAGGCCGTGGTGCTGCTCGATGACGACGTGCTGGAGACCTACGTCGAGACCGACGATGTGCCGACCGAGGAGATCCACAGGCTGCTCCGCCAGGGAACCCTGGCCGGGGTCTTCCAGCCGACAGTCTGTGGGTCGGCGTTGGATTGCATCGGCGTGCAGCCATTGCTCGACGTGATCACCGGCTGCCTGCCCAGCCCGCTGGATCGCCCGCCGGTGGTCGGGATCCCGGCCGAGGCCGTCAAACTCTCGGGCAAACAGGCCCGTCGCCAGGCCCGCAAAGCGGCACTCCAGAGTGGTCAATCCGAGCAGGTTGCCGGCATCGAGCGATTGTGCGACCCCGACGCGGCCTTCTGCGGGCTGGTCTTCAAGATCCAGGCCGACACCCACGGTGATCTCTGCTTCCTCCGCATCTACTCCGGGACACTCGTCGGCGGCAGCAGAGTGGTCAATGCCCGCACCGGCGACAAGGAGCTGATCAACCAGATCTGGAGGGTGCAGGCCGACGATCGTGAGCGAATCGAGACCGATCGGGCGATCGCCGGTGACATCGTGGGAGTGATCGGGCCCAAGGTGGCCGTCACCGGAGATACGCTTTGTGAACCCGGAGAACCGCTGCTGCTCGAATCGATCGAATTCCCCGAAACGGTGATTTCGATGGCGGTCGAACCCGACACCAACGCCGAACGCAAGAAGCTCGCCGAAATACTCCAGCGGCTGGCTCGACAGGACCCGACCTTCACCACGCGTGTCTCGGAAGATACCGGCCAGACGATCATCAGCGGCATGGGCGAGTTGCACCTGGAGGTGATTCGCGACCGGATCCAGCGGGAGTTTGGCCTGACCGTCCGGGTGCACAAGCCACGGGTCAGCTACCGTGAATCGATCCGCAGGTCGGCGGAGGTGACCGGAGAATTCCAGAGGACCTCGGCGGGAGTTTCACAGTTTGCCCGCGTGAGAGTCTCGATCGAACCGACCCGGGAGGAAGGTCCCGCGGAACTGGACGTCCGCTTCGACCCCACGGTACTCAGCCCCGTCCTCGCCGAGGCACTCGTGCAGTCGCTCCACGACGAACTGGCCGGGGGCGGGACGCTGGGGTATCCGCTGCTGAGCGTGCGGGTGGTGTTGCTGGAGGTCGAGGCTCGGGAGGGTGAGACGACCGAGATGGCGTTGCACGCGGCTGCCAGCGATGCGATGCACCGGCTGCTGACCGAGGCGGGAGTTGTGCTGCTGGAGCCGGTGATGCAGCTGGAAGTGGTCACGCCCGACGACTTTCTCGGACCGCTGCAGGCTGATCTCAACGCCCGCCACGCCGTCATCGTCAACTCGATGCGACGAGGCGACCTCGCGGTGCTCAATGCCGAGGTCGCACTGTCGCGGATGTTCGGCTACTCGACCCAGGCTCGCAGTCTCTCGCAGGGCCGAGCCACCTATTCGATGCGGCCCTTGAAGTACCGCGAGGCCCCTCGCGAAGTGCTCGACGCGATGCTCGGCTGAGCGTTCCGGACCGGGTGAAGCCGGCGGCTGGGGGAGGTGGTCCCCAGCACGTCGTTCCCGGCCTTTTTTACCGCTCTTGCACGTCCAGTTCACTGCTTGGGTTTCGTTGACAAAGCCCGTGGGCGTCTCTAACATTGCCCGTTTTCCACCGTTGGGGAACGCATTGTGTCCGGTTGGCATTGTCGACCGGAACGACGCGCCTGCGGCGGGGATATTGGTTGCCACAGAGGCCGGATTGGGCCGCGGAAACCTGCTGGGGAGGCCGGGTCGTATCGACGATTCGGAGCCGGCAACGGAACCGTGGCGGCGGCCTTTTTGGCGCATCAGATACCAGGTGTCGGCGACCGGTCGCTGAGACCTCCAGAGCAGGGGAAGCCTGAGTGGCCGACGCCAGTCAAAAGCGGTTCCGGATCCGCATGGAGGCCTATGACCATTCGGTCCTGGACCAGTCCGCGCTGGAAATCGTGGACACGGCCAAGCGGTCCGGAGCCCAGGTGCACGGTCCGATTCCCCTGCCGACGCGGATCGAACGCTACACCGTACTGCGGAGTCCTCACATCGACAAGAAGTCGCGAGAACAGTTCGAGATTCGGACTCACAAGCGGCTGATCGATATCGTCCATCCGACCGGCAAGACGATCGACGCTTTGAACAAGCTGTCGTTGCCGGCCGGAGTTGACATCAAGATCAAGGCCTCCGGCTGATCCGGCCCCACACGGGCCGGATCGCTCCGGCAGGTCACCACGACAAGGAAATGGGAACCATGCCGGTCGGACTTCTGGGCCGAAAGGTCGGAATGACGCAGGTCTACGACGAGGACGGGGACTTGGTCCCGGTCACCGTGGTCGAGGCCGGTCCCTGCGTGGTACTGCAGCTGAGGACTCTGGAGCGTGACGGGTATGAGGCGGTCCAGCTGGGCTACCACGACAAGAAACGCCCCGTCGGCGGCCGGCGGTCCCGCAGCAGCCAGGCCCGCCGCAGCGAACGGGGTCACGTGGCGGCGCTTTCGAGCAAGAGGTCCAAGGCTCGGGACGAGGCGGGGGTCGAGGCGGTCGAGAAGGCCGGCAGCGAGCCGAAACGGTTCATTCGCGAATTCCGAGTCGACGGCGAAGGCGTCGAATTGGAGGTGGGTCAGACGTTGACCGTCGAGCTGTTTGCCGAGACGTCTCACGTGGACGTGATCGGGACCAGCAAGGGACGCGGCTTTTCCGGAGTGATGAAACGACACAACTTCTCGGGGCAGCGAGCCAGCCACGGTGTGAAACGTGTGCACCGGCACGCGGGCTCGATTGGCATGAGTGCTGATCCGGCGCGGGTCCTCAAGGGGACTCGCATGCCCGGCCAATACGGAAACGTCCGCAGCACCGTCAGGCACCTGCAGGTGGTCCGCGTCGATTCCGAGACCGACACGCTGCTGATCAAGGGCGGCGTGCCCGGCCCACCGGGAGGCTACCTGGTGATCCGACCGACCAACAAGCTGGGCTGAAACAGACAACCGGGATGAGACGCTGAAGTGGACTCTTCGAAATGATCACCCTGCCGATTCACGACATGAGCGGTGCCGAGGTCGGGACCTACGATCTCGACCCCGCCGACTTTGCCTCGGGCATCAACAAGCAGTTGCTGCACGATGTGGTGGTGATGTACGAGGCGAACATGCGCCAGGGGTCGGCCAAGACCAAGTCCCGCGGCGAGGTCCGGGGGTCCACCAGAAAACTCTACCGCCAGAAGGGAACCGGTCGGTCGCGGGCGGGGTCGAGACAGACTCCGGTGCGGCGAGGTGGAGGACACACCTTCGCCAAGCGACCCAAGGACTGGTCCTACCGCCTGCCCAAAAAGGCGATCCGTCAGGCCACACGACAGGCACTGCTCAGCAAGTTCCTCGATGACGAAGTCACCCTGCTGCAGGAATTGACGATCGCTGAACCCAGGACCCGGCACGTCGCCGCAATGCTCGAGGCCGTCGGACTCGCAGAGGTCTCCAGCCTGCTGGCCCTCTCGACTCACGATGCCGACATCTGGCGGGCCGCTCGGAATATCTCCAGACTCTGGGTGTCCCCGGCCGCCGATCTCACCGTCTACAAGCTGTTGCACCAGAAGCAACTGCTGCTGACCACCGGGACACTCGATCTGCTCAGAGAAGGACCCCCCAAGGCGGTGCCGGTGGCGGCGGAATCCGCGGATGAGGCGTCAGGTGAGGAGGAGGCCGCCTAAGTCGGCCGGAACAACACACGATGAATCCATCCACCAAGAACAACTCGAAGTCTTCCGGTCGCCGAAGCGGCCTGGATCTGGAAGCCTACCAGGTGATCCTGCGACCGGTCGTGACCGAAAAGAGCATGGAACAGTCCCAGGACAATGACCTCAATGCCTACACCTTCGAAGTGCACCAGCAGGCGAGCAAGGACCAGATCCGGGAGGCGATCGAGGAGCTGTTTGAGGTGAGGGTTGTGGCCGTGAGGACTCAGAAGCGGCACGGCAAGCCCCGACGACACAAGACTCATCTTGGTCACACCAAGAGCTGGAAGAAGGCGATCGTCAAGCTGCACAACGAAGACCACATCACGTTCTTCTAGGCCCGAGTATTCCCAGACCCGACACCCGACACAAAGCCGACCAGAACCCGATTCAACCGCTCCCGAGTCCTGCCCTGCGGGGCTCGGCCAGCCAGGAAAGTCAACCACGATGGGCATTCGCAAGTACAAGCCGACGACTCCGGGACGTCGCGGTGCGACGGTGAGTGATTTCGCCGAGTTGACCGATCGGAAGAAGAAGCCCGAGCGTCGCTTGAGTAAGCCGCGGAAGAAGAAGGGTGGTCGGAACAACCAGGGCAAGATCACCGTGCGACACCGCGGCGGGGGTCACAAGCAGCGGTACCGGATCATCGACTTCAAGCGGATCAAGGATGGCGTGCCGGCGACGGTGGCCTTCATCGAGTACGACCCGTGCCGGACGGCTCGGATCGCGCTGCTGCACTACGCCGACGGCGAGAAGCGTTACATCCTGGCTCCCGAGGGTCTGAAGGCCGGGGACCAGGTCATGAGTGGTCCGGCGTCCGAGCCGAAGGTGGGCAACTGCATGCCGCTTTCGAGAATCCCGCTGGGGACGACAATCCACAACATCGAGATGCAGCCGGGTCGAGGCGGTCAGTTGTGCCGTAGTGCCGGGGCCGCCGGAGTCCTCAACGCCCGCGAAGAAAAGTGGGCCCAGATCACTCTGCCCTCCGGTGAAGTCCGCCGCCTGCCCGTCGGCTGCCGGGCCACGATCGGCCAGATCGGAAACCTCGAACACAGCCTGATCGTCCTGGGCAAGGCGGGTCGCAAGAGATGGATGGGGCGTCGGCCTCATGTCCGCGGCACCGCGATGAACCCGGTCGCTCACCCGATGGGTGGCGGTGAGGGTCGCAATTCCGGTGGCCGGCACCCCTGCAGTCCAACCGGTGTGCTGGCCAAGGGCGGATCGACAAGACGCCGCAAGAAGGCCTCCTCACGTGCCATCGTCCGCCGCCGACGTTCACGACGCTACGGACAACTGAAAATCTGAATTCGCATCGGTCGACCTCGATATCGACCCTGACACGACCCTGACACGACCCTGACACGACCCTGACACGACCCTGACACGACCCTGACACGACCCTGACACGAAGAGACAACCTCGAGAGACGAACTTCATGGGACGGTCACTGAAAAAGGGCCCGTACGTCGACGTCAAGCTGCTCAAGAAGATCGAGCTGCTCGACCTCGAACACCGTAAGGACCCGATCAAGACTTGGGCACGTCGCAGCACGATTGCGCCCGAGTTCATCGGGCACACCTTCCTGGTCCACAACGGCCGGGCTCACATCAGCGTCTACGTGACCGAGGAGATGGTCGGGCACAAGCTGGGCGAGTTTGCTCCGACACGAACCTTCCGCGGGCACGGGGCCCGAGGCGGTCGCTAGCCCCGGCGGCACCGCTTCCCACCACCCATCCCTTCAAGACGTAACACCAACACCACCCAGGCACGAACAGGACAAGGAACCTCAGCGATGGCCCTCGTCAAGGCATCACACCGCTACGCCAGGATCTCGGCGACCAAGGTCCGGCCCTTGGCCGACCTGGTCCGTAACCAGACCGTCGAGGACGCTCTGAATGCGCTGCGATTCCTGCCCAACCGCGGAGCCAGGATGCTCGAACAGGTCATTCTCAGCGCCCAGACCAATGCCTCGGAACACGCCGCCCACCCGGGGGGACTCAAGATCACCGAGGCGCGGGTGGACGGGGGCCCGATGTTCAAGAGGATCCGGCCGCGGGCTCGGGGAATGGCCTTCGTGATCCGGAAACGGCAGTGCCACATCCACGTGGGAATCGACGTGCCCGAGGCGGGCTGAGCGCCGAATGGCTCCGGGCCGCCGGACGCGACACACCAGCACACACCAGCACACGCCAGCACACACCAGCACACACCAGCACACAGCCCACCAACACACAGCTCCAGAATCACAGGGCCTCGCGAGGGGCAGAGGACAGCCGAATGGGACAGAAGGTTCGACCGACCGGATTCCGGGTGGGTGTTGTGGAGGACTGGCGTAGCCGCTGGTACGCCACGAAGCGAGAGTTCGGTGACCTGCTCATCGAGGACTTCAAGATCCGGGCCTACATCAAGGAAAAGTACAAGTTCGCGCTGATCGCGAAGGTCGAGATCGAGCGGACTCGGGATTTTGTGACCGTGCACCTGCACAGCGCCCGGCCGGGAATCATCATCGGACGCAAGGGCCAGGAGGTCGAGCGGCTCGAGGCGGATCTCGAGAAGCTGACCGGGCGGCGGATGGAATTGAAGATTGTCGAGATCAACGATCCGCAACGCAACGCGGTCCTGGTGGCCGAGGACGTGGCGGCTCAACTTGAGAAGCGAGGGAGTTTTCGGCGAGCGGTCAAGAGAACGCTCGACCAGGTCATGGAAGCGGGCGTCTACGGCGTGAAGATCCAGGTCTCGGGGCGGCTCGGAGGGGCCGAGATGTCTCGGACCGAGAAGGCCAGCCGCGGCTCGATTCCGCTCTCAACCCTGCAACGACACATCGATTACGGTTTCTGTGAGTCCCGGACCGCCCAGGGGACGATCGGGGTCAAGGTCTGGATCAACCGCGGAACATACGCGAGTGAGGAGTCTGGCGATGGCGCTAATGCCCAGGCGGGTGAAGCACCGCAAAAGCCAAAGAAGGCGCATAAAAGGTAACGCCACACGGGGCAACACCGTGGCCTTCGGGGACTGGGGACTCCAGTCGCTGGAGCCCGGGCACGTGCGGGCGACGACGATCGAGGCGTGTCGGATTGCTGCGACGCAGTACATCCGGGGCGAAGGGAAACTCTACATCCGTATCTTCCCGGACAAGCCGGTTACCGCTCGGCCCCTGGAAACTCGCATGGGCAAGGGAAAGGGTGAACCGGACCACTGGGTCGCCGTCGTCAAGCCCGGCACCGTGCTATTCGAAATCAAGGGCATCTCCAAGGAAGCGGCCCAGGAGTGCTTCGCTCGAGTCGCCTACAAGCTTCCCGTTCGCGTCCGCCTGCTCGGTCGACGACCCGCCATCTAGTTCACTCTCAGCGGATCACCAACCCCAACCCTGCTCTCGAATTCGACGACACCGACACACGGCGAACAGACCATGACTAAGGCGTCCGAATACCGACAGATGAACGACGAGCAGCTGACTCATGAGCTGAGGCAGTTGGTCGAGGAGTTGTTCCGGTTGACGGTGCAGGCGGCTACCGAACGGCTCGACGCACCCAGCAATCTCCGCAAGCTCAGACGTGACATCGCCCGGATCAAGACGATACAGCGTGAGCAGGAGTTGGCCTCCGGTGCGGCGGACTCAGAAACCCCTCAGGAAGCGGATGAGGTTCAGGACGAGGTTCAGGACGAGGTTCAGGACGAGGTAGTTGAAGCGGTGGCGGAGGAATCCTGAGACGAGTGGGATACGAGGAATTCAACCGGAGCGGGCCAGTCCCGGGCCCGGTCACCAGTAGAGAACGAGACAGCAGGCCATGAAAAAGAGACTCACCGGCGTCGTGACCAGCGACAAGGGCGACAAGACGCTGCGGGTCGAGATCGAGCGGCGGTATCGCCACTCGATGTACGGAAAGATCGTGCGCGGGCGGACCGTCTGCCACGTCCACGACGAGGCCAACGTGGCCCACTCCGGAGACGTGGTCGAGATCATCGAGTGCCGGCCTCGGTCCAAGACCAAGCGATGGGACCTGGTGCGGGTGGTCGAGAGTGCGACCGAAGAGGTCTCTTCGAGCGTTCCTGACGTCGTCGAGAACGGATGAAACCATGATCCAGATGCAGACAAAGCTCGACGTCGCGGACAATTCCGGTGCCAAGATTGCGCGGTGCATCAAGGTGCTCGGCGGCAGCGGTCGGCGGACCGCGGGCCTGGGAGACGTCATCGTCGTCAGCATTCAGAAGTCTTTGCCGGGCAGCCAGGTCCGCAAGGGGAGTGTCGAGCGGGGGGTGATCGTCCGCTGTCGGCAGCCCACGCGGCGGCCCGACGGCAGCTACGTCAGATTCGATCGCAACGCGATCGTGCTGATCGACGAGGACCAGAATCCCAGGGGCACGCGGATCTTCGGGGCGGTGGCGAGGGAACTCCGTGAGCGACGTTTCATGAAGATCGTCAGCTTGGCCAGTGAGGTGGTGTGAGCGATGAAGATCCGCACGGGAGACTTGGTGGTGGTGATTAGCGGCGAGGACCGGAGTCCCGCGCCACGCCGCGTCGTGCAGGTGGTCGACGGGGGCCGGAAGCTCCAGGTCGAGGGCGTGCACCAGGTCAAGAAGCACGTTCGTCGAGGGCATCCCAAGAGTCCCCAGGGTGGGCAATTGGAGATCGACCTGCCAATTGACAGTTCCAATGTGCTCTTCTACTGTGGCCAGTGCGCCCACGGCGTGCGGCTGGGAGTGAAATACAACGACGACGGTAGCAAGGTCCGGTACTGCAGGAAGTGCCAGACCGATGTCGGCACGATCGGTGCCACTAAGGCCAATCGCCGGGCGGGCGTTTCGAATTGAAACGATCGAATGGCCGAATGATTGAATGATCGAGGGTCCCCGGCGGACCCGGACCTGATACCAGCAACCATGCCCAGACACCTTCCATCTCCGATTCACCCGGCAGCCCCCAGGCGACCGCTGCAGGCCCTACGAAGAGAACTCTCCCGATGACCCGGTTGCAGGAAAAGTACCGAGACGAGGTGATTCCGGCGCTGAGGGAACGGCTGCAGGTGGCCAATGACCTGGCGGTGCCGCGGCTCGAGAAGATCATCATCAGCATGGGTGTCGGCGAGGCGATCGTGGACAGCAAGCGACTCGACGAAGCCGTCGGTCACCTCACCACGCTCTCGGGACAAAAACCCCAGATCACCCGCGCCCGTCGCAGCGTCGCCGGCTTCAAGCTCCGCGAAGGAAACGCCGTGGGCTGCCGTGTCACCCTCAGGCGGCAGCGGATGTGGGAATTCCTCGATCGCCTGATCGCTCTGGCCTTGCCTCGAGTGCGTGACTTCCGAGGTCTGAGCCGCACGAGTTTCGACGGACGGGGCAACTACTCGTTGGGGTTGACCGAGCAGATGGTGTTCCCCGAAATCGATCCCGACAGCGTCAGCCACACCCAGGGCATGAACATCACGCTGGTGACCAGTGGGCAGACCGACGAGGAAGGTCGCGAGCTGCTCAGGGAGCTGGGGATGCCGTTTCAGAAAGAGGACGAGGACTGATGGCGAGCAAGGCCAAGATCGAGAAGGCGAACCGGAAGCCGAAGTTCAGCAGCCGAGGCGAACGCCGTTGCCAGCTGTGCGGCAGACCCCGTGCGGTCTACCGCAAGTTCAAGATCTGCCGGATCTGTTTTCGAGACCTCTGCCTCGATGGGTTGATCCCCGGAGCCCGCAAGGCCAGCTGGTAGACTCTTTTCCCGACACAAGACTCAGCCCGGTCCAACCGGGACCGACACGAGACCCCGACCATGATGACCGACCCCATCGCCGACATGCTGACCCGCATCCGCAACGCCCTGCGGATCGAGCGGCCTCATGTCGATGTCCCCGCCTCTCGCGTCAAGAAGGGCATTGCCGAGGTGCTGCAGCGTGAAGGGTACATCTGGGATTTCGAGACCATCGAAGAGCCGCCCCAGAACGTGCTCCGACTCAACCTCAAGTACGGCCCCAACGGCGAGGACGTGATCCAGTCGATCCAACGTGTCAGCAAGCCGGGTCGACGGGTCTACGCCCGCAGCCGCGACTGCGGCGACGTGTTGCAGGGACTGGGGATCTCGGTGATTTCCACCAGCCAGGGCGTGTTGAGCAACCGCGAGGCCAAGTCCCGGAGCATCGGCGGCGAGGTGCTCTGCGAGATCTGGTAACACAGAGCGATTCCCGACCCGAGAGACTCACCACAAGTAACTGACCATTTCCCCGTTTCCGCGCGACCCAAGGCCGTTTCGATGTCTCGAATTGGAAAACAGCCGATCCCGATTCCCTCCGGTGTGGAGGTGTCTGTGGGAGGAACCGTGGTCAAGGTGCAGGGACCCAAGGGGGAACTGTCACTGGACCATCATCCGGCGATGGGCATCGAGATCGATGAGGATCCGAGCCAGTTGCGGGTGACCCGGCCCGACGACTCGCGCGCCAATCGCTCGCTGCACGGCCTGACACGCAGCCTGATCAACAACATGGTCATCGGAGTGGTGACTCCGTTCCAGAAGCAACTCGAGATCCACGGGGTGGGCTACCAGGCGGTCCTCGATGGAGACATCCTGAACCTCAGCGTCGGATTCGCCCACATGGTCAAGCTGCCGTTGCCCTCGGGTGTGGTGTGCGAGCTGACGAGTCCGACTCTGGTCAAGGTCAGTGGTTGCGACAAGCAGGCCGTCGGCCAGTTTGCCGCCGACATCCGCGCGGTGCGTCCTCCCGAACCGTACAAGGGCAAGGGGATCCGTTACCGCGACGAGTACGTACGACGCAAGCAGGGCAAGGCGTTTGCTAGCGCGGGTGCCTGACGGCCGCAAACGGCGATCTCGAGATCGATTGAACAGTCATGAAAGCACAAAAGAAAATTACAGCACAGCGACGGCGACGTGGGTTCCGGGTGCACAATCGCGTCCGACGGGACCGACGGGGTCGCGTGCGTTTGAGCGTCTACCGCAGTAACAAGCACATCTACGCCCAGGTGATCGACGACACGTCGGGCCGGACACTCGCCTCGGCGAGTACAACCGAGGGCAAAGAGCCTGGAGGGAACTGCCAGGCGGCTGCCGCGGTGGGCCAGCGAGTGGCCGAGAGGGCGATCGAGGCGGGGATCAAGGAGGTCACCTTTGACCGGGGCCGCTTCGGCTATCACGGTCGCGTGGCGACCCTCGCCGATGCGGCACGCGAGGCGGGTTTGAGTTTCTAACAGGACAATTACAGCGGTGAGGCCTGCGGACGGTGCGAACCGGTCGGGGTCGGGAGCAGAGAATCGTGTCAAGTGGTGGAGCGGGTGGCGGACCGCGTGGCGGACCGGGTGGCGGACCGGGTGGCGGACCCGGTGGCGGTGGCGGTGGCGGTCGCGGACGTGGTGGTGGTGGTGGTGGTCCTGGAGGCGGACGGGGTCGAGGCGGCCGGGGTGGTCGCGAGCGTCGTGCCGAGGGTCCCGAGCAGGTCGTGCAGATCCGTCGCTGTTCGTGCGTGGTCAAGGGAGGCCGCCGGTTCAGCTTTTCGGCGCTGGTCGTCGTCGGTGACAAGAACGGTCGGGTCGGCTGGGGATACGGTAAGGCGACCGAGGTCCCCGTGGCGGTCGAGAAGGCGGTCAAGAACACCGATCGCAACATGATCAACGTGCCGCTGGTCGGCAAGACGATTCCGCACCAGGTGGTCGGACGCTACGGTGCCGCCAAGGTACTGCTCTTGCCCGCCAGTCCGGGAACCGGCATCATTGCCGGAGAAACCGTTCGCGCCGTCGTCGACTCGCTCGGCGTGGCCGACATCCTGACCAAGAGCCGAGGCTCGAACAACCCGATCAACCTGGTCAAGGCGACCTTCGATGGACTCGAGCGACTGCGGACCCGCGAAACGGTCGCGCAGCTGCGAGGAGTGGAGCTCTCGTGATTCTCGATGACGTCCACCGCGGAATCCGCAAGAAGAAGCAGCGCAAGCGTGTCGGCCGTGGTCCGGGTTCCGGACATGGCAAGACGGCCGGTCGTGGTCACAAGGGCTACGGGAGCCGCGCCGGAGCTAAGCGCCGCCGTGGCTTTCAGGGCGGGCAGATGCCGTTGTTCCGACGCATGGCCAAACGCGGTTTCAACAACAAGGCCTTTGCCGATGTCGTCGCGATCATCAACGTCGCCACGCTCGAAGAGGTGTTCAAGAAGGGCGATACGGTTGATCTCGTCTCGCTGCGAGACAAGGGACTGGCCAAGGGACGCTTCGATCTGCTCAAGATCCTCGGACAGGGGGAACTCAAGAAATCCCTGACCGTGGTCGCCGATCGATTCTCGAAGTCGGCGGTCGAGAAGATCGAGGCAGCTGGTGGGACGGTGCAGGTGGTCGGGGCCGAGTGAACAGCTACGACACAATGAGCAGGCTGGCCGGGCCGGCTTGAAGAACTGAGGCGGGTCGAGCGGGTCTGATGATGCTGATGATGCTGATGATGACCGGCCGACGCGGGACTGGACGAGTGATGTTGGTGAGCCAGCTGCGATGATCGCCAAGGCATTGACCGTCTTCAAGATTCCCGAGCTGCGTCGCAAGATCTTTCTGACGATCGCGCTGCTGGGCGTCTACCGCATGGGATTCTGGATCCCGCTGCCATTCATCAACCAGCAGGTCCTGCAGGAAAGCCTGCAGAACATGCAGACCAACCAGGGCATCGGCCAGATCATGCAGGTCGTCGCCCTGTTCTCGGCGTCGAACATCGGCAACAGCACGATCTTCGGCCTGGGCATCATGCCCTATATCTCCGCTTCGATCATCTTCCAGCTCCTGGGCAGCGTCGTGCCGCGGTTGCAGGAATTGCAGAAGGAAGGCGAGGCGGGGCGGAAGAAGATCAACGAGTGGACCCGCCGGGCCACCGTGGTGATCTGCCTGTTCCAGAGCTATTTCTGGATCCGAGCCCTCTCGGGCGGCGTGCTGGGAGGCGGTGGCCTGATCCTGGAGGGCTACGACACCTTCTCCTGGCACATCGTCGGCACGATTACCATGACCGCCGGGACCGTCTTCCTGATGTGGATCGGTGAGCAGATCGATGCCTACGGGATCGGAAATGGAATCAGCCTGCTGATCATGGCCGGCATCCTGGCTCGGATGCCGCAGGCGGGTGCCGAGTTGCTGCGTCCGGCGTTCGACGAGGGAGTCGGACTGGGGACCGATTCGGGCATCGAAAAGCTGCTGCTGTTGGGACTGATCTTCGTCGCGGTCGTGTTCTGGGTGATCATGATCACACAGGGCCAGCGCAGGATCCCGATCCAGAGCGCCAAGCACGTCCGCGGCCGGCGGGTGCATGGCGGGCAGCGTCAGAGCCTGCCTCTGAGAGTCAACCAGGCGGGCGTGATGCCGATCATCTTCGCCTCGAGCCTGCTGATGATCCCGATGTTCCTCTTCCAGCAGCTGCACCAGCACTTCGGGCCCCGGATCTGGGGTCCGTTGGCCGACGCCTTCGGTTCCAGTGGACGCGGGTTCATCTACAACATCAGCTACGTCGGGCTGATCTACTTCTTCTGCTACTTCTGGACGGCGATCACGTTCAACCCCAAGGACATGGCAAGCAACCTGAAGGACTACGGCAGTTTCGTGCCCGGGTACCGTCCCGGAGAGCGGACCGCCGCGTTTCTCGAGCAGGTGATGGTGAGAATCACGTACGTGGGTGCGGCCTTCCTGGCCCTGGTGGCGATCATTCCCACGATCGTCGCCACCGCGATGGGGATTCCCTTCCTGATCGCCAGCTTCTACGGCGGCACCGGGCTGTTGATCGTCGTTTCGGTCGCACTCGACCTGGTGCAGAAGATCGACAGCCACCTGGTGATGAGGAATTATCCGGGGCTGCTCGAGGGCGAGTCCTGAGCGGACCGCTGGGGGGGCTCGATCGGTGATCCGACCCAGGACCGCCTGCGAGATCGCCGGGATCGGCCGAGCCGGGCGGATCGTGGCCTTGGCACTTGGGGCCGCCGTCGATCTCGTGAGGCCGGGGGTGAGCACCGCTCAACTGGACCGGGTCGTCTCGGAGGTGTTGGCTTCCGAGGGTGCCGAGGCGATCTTCCGTGGAGCCGCGGGCCGGACACCGTTCCCGGCGGCCAGTTGTGTGTCGGTCAATCACCAGGCCCTGCATGGCATCCCCGGTGAGCTCGTGTTGAACAACGGCGACCTGGTCACCATCGACACCGGCTGCCGTTTCGAGGGCTGGTGTGCTGATGCGGCCCGGAGCGTGGGGGTGGGCAGCCCCGAGGCCGGGGCCCGGAAGTTGCTGGTGGGAGGGCAGCGGGCTCTGGATGTGGCCCTCCTGGAACTGGGCCGGCGGGGACGCTGGTCTGATGTCGTGCGGCGGGTCCACGCCGAGCTCCAGCGGCTGGGGCTGCGGCTGATCGAGGCTGCGGCCGGACACGGGATCGGTAAGGCGTTGCACGAGGACCCGGTGGCGGCCTGGGACCGGCATCCGGAACCCGATTTCGAGATCGTCGACGGACTGGTGTTGGCCGTCGAACCGGTGGTCACCACCGGAGACGGTCGGTTGGGACTCCTGGAGGATCACTGGACATGGGCCACGATCGACCGGCACCCGGCGGTGCACTTTGAAGAGACCGTCGCGGTGACTTCGCGGGGTGTCGAGATCCTGACCCGCTGTTGAGTGGCAATGGTTCCCCAAGACCTGCTACGACCTCCGGGGCCGAGTTGGTTTTCGCTTGGGTACCCTTGTTTCTCGCGCTTGGCGACCTCTATAATCGTCGAGATCCAGTCTGGACGACGCTTCAGAATAATAGGGTCGGTGTCGATGAAGGTGCGCTCGAGCGTCAAGCGAATCTGTGAGAATTGCAAGGTCGTGCGTCGCAAGGGGCGGATCTATGTGGTCTGCTCGTCCAACCCCCGCCACAAGCAGCGGCAGGGTTGAAAGCGAGTCGGTCGGGGTATTCGATCGGATCCCCGGTGCGAGTGGTGTACCAGACCGGTAGCGTTGATGATGGCGGAGTGGGCAGACCCGGGGCGAGAGTGAGACGATGCCGCGAATCCAGGGCGTAGACATTCCTAACGACAAGGCGACGTACGTCTCGCTGACCTACTTGCTGGGTATCGGGCGGACGACGGCCTTGGACATCTGCCATCGCTTGCGGCTGGATCCGCAGCTGAAGGCGGGTGAGTTGAGTGAAGACGACGTGGTGCGGATCAGCAACCATCTCGACAAGGAGCTGCTGATCGAAGGGCCACTGCGGCGGAAGGTCCAGCAGGAGATTTCTCGACTGAGGGACATTCGATGTTACCGGGGACTGCGGCATCGCCGCGGGTTGCCGGTGAGGGGTCAGCGGACCCGGACCAATGCACGGACCCGCAAGGGGGTCAAGAAGACCGTGGCCGGGAAGAAGGGCGTCAAGGACATCCGCTAGGCGGGTCGAGGTCCCTGGGGTGGACCCGGGGCTTGGCCCCCGTGATCGAACAGGCGGAACAGGCGGAACAGGCGGAACAGGCGGAACAGGCGGAACAGACACAGGCAGTCCGGCTTGGCTTCAGTGGGGGGTCGGGTCGGAGCGAGTCAAGAGGGGAAGAGACCGTGGCAAAGGCCAAACGTCGGAAGGTCCGCCGCAACGTGACTCGAGCGGTCGCCCACATCAAGGCGACGTTCAACAACACGATCGTAACCATCACCGATCCCAACGGAGATGTGTTGTGCTGGGCGACGGCGGGTACGAGTGGATTCAAGGGGAGTCGCAAGAGCACTCCGTTTGCCGCTCAGCGGGCCGCCGAGACCTGTGCCGAAAAGGCGGCCAAGATGGGGGTACGGGAGATGGAGATCCGGGTCAAGGGGCCGGGGTCGGGCCGTGAGAGTGCCATCACGGGGCTGCAGACGGCCGGGATTACGATCAAGGTGATTGAGGATGTCACTCCGTTGCCTCACAACGGGTGCCGTCCTCCGAAGAAACGACGCGTGTAACAACGGGAGTGCGAACTCGCGTCGGACCGGGACCAACCCGGTCACCGGGACGCGGGATTCGGGACTCGGACAGCGACTGGAAGCGACAGGAGATGTGCCGCGATGCGGATTCGTTGGCGTGGATTGGAATTGCCCAGCCGGGTGATGCCCGACCAGGAAGTACTGACTGACACCTACGGCCTGTTCGTTGCCGAGCCCTTCGAGCGAGGGTTTGGAACGACGATTGGCAACAGCCTGCGACGGATTCTGCTCTCGAGTCTCGAGGGCAGTGCCGTTACCGAGGCTCGGATTCGGGGGGTGCAGCACGAGTTTTCGACGGTCCCCGGCGTGGTCGAGGATGTCACCGACATCTGCCTGAACTTCAAGTCGCTGATCGTCGACAACCAGAGCCCGACTCCCAAGACGATCCGCATCGAGACGGAAACCGCCGGTGTGATCACCGGAGCCGACGTCGAGACCGACGGGCAGGTCGAGGTGGTCAACGGTGACCTGGTGATCGCGACGCTGACCGACAACGTGCCGTTTTACGCCGAGTTGACCGTCGAGAACGGACGGGGCTACATCCCCGCCAAGGACCGAGACAGCGAATTCGAAGCCGAGGTCGGAGTGATCCCGCTCGATGCCACCTTCTCGCCGGTGATCCGCGTGAGGTACAAGATCGAGGAAACTCGGGTGGGGCAGCGGACCAACTACGATCGGTTGCTGCTGGAGATCTGGACCAACGGCGTGGTGACGCCGGAGATGGCACTTGTGGAAGCCGCCAAGATCCTCCGAAAACACCTCAACCCCTTCATCACCTACCGCGAGCCGGGCCCCGAGGTCTCTCCGGATTCGGCCCTGCAGGGAATGGCCGAGTTGATCGGCTATGGCCCCGTCGACCTCGAACTCGAGGAGACTCTCAACCGAAGCCTCGCCGAGTTGAACCTCTCGGTTCGAGCCACCAATTGTCTCGAGTCCGAAGGCATCACCACGGTGAGGGATCTGGTGGGGCGGTCGGAGGACGAATTGCTGACCGTGCGGAACTTTGGCGACACGACTCTCGACGAGGTCCGCGAGCGGCTCGAGTCGCTGGGCCTGCGACTGGGCATGAAGGTGGCCAACTCGTCGCCCTCCTGAGATACACCACTCGGTTCCTCTCGATCAACACGACCACCTCCGACGACACAGTCCCGGGACGCAGAGAGAACGATGCGACACAGAATGCGAGGCCGCAAGCTCGGCCGCAGCCGTTCTCACCGTCGGGCCATGTTGAGAAATATGGCCTGCAGCCTGATCCGTACGCTCGAGCAGAACGAGGACGATCCGACTCGGGCCAAGGTCGCCGGCCGGATCGTGACCACCGTGCCCAAGGCCAAGGAGTTGAGGCCCTTTGTCGAGAAGCTGGTGACGCTGGCCAAGAAGGGGCGACAGCATGAACTGGCAGCCGCGGAGATCAAGCCCGACGTGCCCCAAAAGGGGGGCGACCCCGAGGGACGCAGCGAATGGAAGCAGTTCCGGGACTCCGCCGAATACACTCCCTGGCACACCGTGCTCGCTCCCGCTGTGGTCTGCAGACGCCGTGCCTTTTCGATGCTCCGAGACAAGCGAGCCGTCTCCATCCTCTTCGATGAACTCGCCGATCGCTTTGCCGAGCGACCCGGAGGCTACACCCGCGTGATCAAGCTGGCCACGGTCCGGCTGGGAGACGCCGGGCGACAGGCGCTGATCGAATTCGTCGGCGATGACGACAAGGTCAAGAAACGGGAGTCGAGCCTGGAGGTCGACGACGACGAGGATCTCGTGGAGACCCAGGAGGAGTCGGCCGAGGCTGAAGAGGAGGCTGATGAGGCTGAGGAGGCTTCGGCTGAGGAGGAGTCGGCAGAGGACGAGTCGGCTGAGGAGGACTCCGAGTCGACGGAGGATTCTGCAGGAGACGACGACGCGGCTGCCGAGACTGAGCCTCAGGAGGAGGGCGAGGCGGATGTCGAGGGCGAAGCGGACCGCTCGTAGTCCGTCACCCCGGCTGGTGCGGCCGGGGCGATCACCCGGCGGTGCTTCCGGATCCACTGGCACGACCTGCTCGGCCAGCGGATGGGTCGAGTCGCCGGAATTCGATTTCTGTGCCGCGATGCGAACTCTCTGCCAGGAGATTGCAGAGAGGGTCCCCGAGTTGGCTCATGTCGACATGGACCGCGTGGCGGTCTGCATGACCCGTTCGCGGCGTGGCGGACGGAGTGGTCTGTGGGCCAAGTTGACTCCGCTGCGGTTCGAGGGTGGAGCCCGGGTGGGGCTGCGTCGTGGGCAGCGGTACCTGATCGAGCCGCTGGTCGTCGAGGGTCGCGAGCGGCTCTACATACTCACCTTCTGCCTGCCACGATTCCTTGAACTGACCTACCGCGAGAAGCTGGTGACGGTCTTTCACGAGCTGTACCACGTCGGTCCGGATTTCGACGGCGACCACCGTCGGTTCCCCGGTCGCTACCACATGCATTCGTCTCGGGCCGCGAGCTTCGATGACCAGGCCGATCGGTTGTGCGACCTGTACCTGGCGACCACGCCGGCGCCGGAGGCCTGCCGCTTTCTCAGGCATCGCACTCGCACGCTGCTGTCCCGTCATCGCGCGATCACCGGGCTGTCGATCCCGGTCCCGAAACTGGTGCGTCTCGATGAGGCGGCCTAGCCGGAGGTAACCGCTGCGATCGCTTCACACGCCGCATCGATCTGGGTGTCGGTGGTGAAGGGTCCGACGCTGAGCCTCAACGTGCCGCCACTCTCGAAGGTCCCCGCCGCACGGTGTACTCCGGGAGCACAATGCAGCCCGGCTCGGGCCTGGATTCCGAACGACTCGTCGAGCACCGTGGCCAGTTCGTGGGGTTCGAGTGATTCGGAGACGAGGCTGACGACGCCGACACGGGGTGAATCGGGACCCGGGCCAACCAGCGAGATGTTCTCGAGAGGCTCCAGTCCCGCCAGCAGCCTCTCGACCAACGACGCCTCGGCCGCCGCAATCGTTTCGACACCCCGTTCCTCGAGCCACTCCAACCCCGCCTCGAGTCCGAACAACCCGGGAGCGTTGGGGTTGCCGGCTTCGAGCCGGTCGGGCATCGTCTCAGGCTGTCGGTCCTGTTCGCTGAAGGAGCCGGTGCCGCCTTGGCGGAGTCCGTTCAACTGGTCCTCGAGCCCGGGCCGGACATAAAGCAGCCCGGTGCCCAGTGGCCCCAACAGTCCCTTGTGGCCGGCACAGGCCAGCAGGTCCACCGGCCAATCGGCCAGGTCGATTGCCAGGTGCCCGGCCGTCTGTGCCGCGTCGACGAGCACCAGGGCTCCGGCTTGATGAGCATCGCTGCCGATGTCCTCGATCGGCTGCACGCAGCCGGTGACATTCGACGCGTGCTGAACTACGACCAGTCGCGTGTTGTGTCTGAGCGCGTCGCGGACCGCGGCGGGGTCGACGCGACCGGCGGCATCAACGGGGACCACGCTCAGTTCGATTCCGCGTCGATCGACCAGGCCGCCCAGGGGCCTGAGCACCGAGTTGTGTTCCGCGGCGGTGGTGACGACGTGGTCACCGGTCTCGAGCAGTCCGTGCAGGGCCATGTTGAGTGCGTCGGTGGCGTTGAAGGCAAAGGCCACCCGTTCGGGCGACTCGGCCCCCAGCAACGAGGCCGCTCGCTTGCGGCAGGTCCGCAGAACCGCATCGACCTCGACAGCCGTCCGGTAGCCTCCGCGACCCGCTGCGGCTCCCAGGGACCTGTTGTAGTAATCGACGGCAGCGTAGACCGACTCGGGCTTCGGATGGCTGGTGGCCGCGTTGTCGAGGTAGATGCGGGGCACGGGCGGGGTCCGGCTAGCCGCCGATCGAGTACATCGGTCGATCGGGCTGGATGAAGCGGGCCGTGTTGATTTCGTGACCCTCGGCCTTGGCATGGATCGACGCCGTGATCGCTGCGACGATCCGCTGATCATTCTCGGCGGTGTCACCGTCGCGGAGGTATTGCTTGATGTCGGTTTCTTCGAGACTGAACAGGCAGTTGCGGAGTTTTCCGTCGGCGGTGAGTCGGAAGCGGTTGCAGTTGCCGCAGAAGGGTTCGCTGACCGAGGCAATGAAGCCCACGCGGCCGACGCCGTCGGCGAACTCGAACTGGTTGGCCGGGGCGGTCGGGTCGGTTCGACCCAGAGGCCGCAGCGGCCCGAATTCGGCCTCGAGCCGGTCGCGGACTTCCGCGGCGAACAGCACGCGGTCACGTTCCCAGGCGTTGTCGGCATCCAGCGGCATGAACTCGATGAACCGCACCTCGATCCCAGTCTCGCGTGCCAGCCGCCCGAAGGGGACCACCTGGTCTTCTGTGAGTCCTCGGATCGAGACCGCGTTGATCTTGATCGGATCGAACCCGGTTCTCCGAGCCGCCTCGATCCCCTCGAGCACCTTCTCGTAGCCCTCGCGGCGGGTGACTTCCTTGAAGCGGACCGGGTCGAGGGCATCGAGACTGATGTTGATTCGGGAGAGTCCGGCGGCGAAGAGATCGCTGGCCTGGTCCCCCAGCAGGATGCCGTTGGTGGTCAGTCCGATGTCCTTGATGCCTTCGATTTTCGAGACCCGCCTGATCAACTCCGACAAATCCCGCCGCACCAGCGGCTCGCCGCCGGTCAGCCTCAGCTTGTTGATCCCCAGCCCCGCAGCCACCCGCACGAACCGCTCGATTTCCTCGAATGTCAGCAACTCGCTGCGATCCATGAACTCGACGTTGTCGGCCGGCATGCAGTAGAAGCAGCGGATATTGCAGCGGTCGGTGACGCTGATTCTGAGATTGTTGTGCCGTCGGCCGAAGGTGTCGACAAGCGGGTGTTGTGAGGGCATGGGATCCCTTGGTGGTGGTCAGTTTGAGACCTGGGTGTCTGATGGGGTGTCGCTGGAAGCATCCAGGCCCGGGTGGACCCACTCGGTCGTCCCGTCGTCAAAGTTCTCTTTCTTCCAGATTGGCACGATCTCCTTGAGCGTGTCAATCAGGTACTTGCCGGCTTCGAAGGCCTCGACCCTGTGCGGGCAGCTGACAGCCACGGCGACACTGACGTCGCCCAATTCGAGATGACCGAGTCGGTGAACGATGCCGGCTGAGGAGATCGGCCACTTCCGCTGTGCCGTCTCAACGATTTCCTGCATCTTCGCCGTCGCCATCTCGGGGTAGGCTTCATAGTCGAGTGCCAGGGTGCGTCGTCCGTCGGTCAATTCACGGACCGTACCCAGGAACAGCACCACGGCTCCGGCAGCAGGGTCGCGGACCGATTCGGTCAGCCCGGCGGTGTCGATCGGGTCGTATGTCAGTTGGATCATCGCGGGTCTATCGAAGGGCGAGGTGTGCTGCGGTGTGCTGCGGTGTGGGGACATCGATCATCCCCCGCTGACGGGCGGGAAGCAGGCGATCGAGTCGTCTTGATCGAGCGTAACGTGGTCGTCGGCGTAGTGGGTTCCCACGGCAATCAGCAGTCGGTGTGCCAGCGGGATCAGTTGCGGCACCTGGTCGGCCAGGGCGGTGCGGACGTCACCCACGCAGGCCCCTTCGGCGAGTTCGAGGTCGACGAGCTCTCGTCCGGCGAGGTCTCGGGCACGGGCAAACAGTTGGACTTCGAGTTTCACGAGATGACCAGTTCACGATTCGAGCGACGACGAGGTGAGCCTTTGGGATCGGGCAGTCTGTCTGCGATTTCCGGGATCAGGCCGTAGGCGAGCGCCATGAGTTTCAGGGGGTGAAGAGTCGGTGTGCTGGAGTCCTGCTGCATCTGCAGCCGGCATCCGCTGCACTCGGTCGTACCGATTTCGAGATCCCCCTGTTGCATCCTGCTGATCAGCGGGCTTCCGATCTCGATCGAGGTCTCGAAGTTGTCTCTTGCGATCCCCCAGGCTCCGGCCATTCCCGAGCAACCAGCCTCGATTGTAGAAACCCGCAATCCGGGAATCAAACCGAGCAATTCGCGCAGCGAGGATGCTGTGCCCAGCGCCTTGAGATGGCAGGGGGTGTGGTAGCCGGCGGACAGGTCCAGTTCTTCGAAGTCCAGCGACAGCCGACCTTGCTGGTGGAGTTCGGCCAGGAAGGTGCCGGCTTCGACCACCTGTTCGGCGACCGCCGCTGCGTCGGGGTGATCGACCAGTCGAGGGTACTCCTGCTGCAGGCAGACGACGGCGGAGGGTTCGCTGCAGACGATCCGGTGACCTTCCCGGGCCAGTTCTCCGAGTTCCCGGAGGTTCCATTCGGCGAGTCGCCTGGCGTTGTCGAGATCGCCGGCGGTGATCAGGGCCATTCCCGAGGGATACTGATCGCGGGGCACGTAGACCGGGACGTCGTTGTGTTCGAGGATCCGGACCAGCGCGGTGGCGAGTTCGGGGTCGTGGTAGTTGGCGAAGTGATCGACGAAGTAGACGACCGGCTTGGGTCGAGCACCGGGCCGCGGCCGAAATGACCAGCGGCGTGGCAGGCTGCGTAAAAACGAGCGTCGTGCCAGGGCCGGCAGGCGGCGGTCGCGGTGAATGCCCAGCAGTTTCTCGATCAGCCAACGGGCCGGAGGTTGATCGAGCAGCCAATTGGTCACCCGGGGCATCAGCCCGCCCAGGGCGACCAGGTCGTGGACCCCGGCGGCGGTCCGGTCGCCGCGAGTCATCCCGTCGACGGTGGCCTGGGCGGCCTTGGCTTCGACCATCATCTGGGGCACGTCGACGTGGCCGGGGCACTCGAGCTGGCACTGCTTGCAGTTGAAGCACAGTGAGGCGAGTTGTCGGAGTTCATCGGAGACGAGGGCGTCGCTTCCCAGAGGTCCGAACACCGAGCGGATCGCGTTGGCCTTTGCCCTGGGGCTGGCATGTTCTGAGTGATCGATCCGGAAAAACGGGCACATCCGTTGTTGGGGAGAGATCGTGCGACAGGCGGCACAGCCATTGCAGTCGCTGGCCGCCTCGGAAAACTCCTCGGCGGTCCACGAACACCCCAACGACACGAGGTCAAGATCGGATGGGCCGGATGGGCCGGATGGGCCGGATGGGCCGGATGGGCCGGGGGTCGGGGTGAGGGCGGGCTGGGTCGAGTCGGCTGTGGGTCCGCTGCGATGAGCAGCACGGAATTCGAGCGGACTCGATTCGCCCGCCGTGGGGACGATCTTGCCTGGGTTGAGGTTTCCCTGGGGGTCGAAGAGGTCCTTGACGAACTGGAAGACCCGACAGAGGGGGCCGTACTGTTTCTTGAGGAAGGGGGTCCTGGAGAGTCCATCTCCGTGTTCGCCGCTGATGGTCCCGCCGAACCGGAAGACCTCCTCGTAGAGGCTGGCTGCGAGTTCTTCGAGCCGTGCGCCGGAGTCGATGTCGGGAGCCGGGAGAAACGGCCTGAAGTGCAATTGGCCGGCGGCGGCGTGAGCGTACAGCGACGCGGTGACCTCGTGTGCCTGGAACACCCGCTGTGCGGCGGTGAGGAATTCGTGCAGCTGTTCAGGTGGCACCGCGATGTCTTCGACAAATGGCAGGGGGCGGGAGGCTCCCTTGAGCCGCGTCAGCATCGGGACAATCCGCCGGGGCAGCGACCAGAGGAACTCGACGTCGTCGAATTCGTAGGCTTCGAAGGCCACGCGTGTCGACTGGGCGGTGGCTCGAGCCGCCGAGATGACTCGAGCAATCCGTTCACGCGTCTCGCGTTCGCTGATCCCCACCTGTTCGACGATCAACGCCGCTTCACTTCCGGCGGGGATCATCGAGGAAAAGCGTGGGTCCGATTCCCGTCCCAGGCTCAGCACCCGTCGGTCCATCAGGTCGCAGGCGGAGGGCTGCAGGGTGGAGATGGCCTGGACGCAGCGGGTGGCCTCCTCGAGTGTCCCGAACAGCAAAAGCGCGATGCCGCGGTGTTCGGGCAGCGGCGAGGTGTGCAGCGTGGCTCGAGTGAACAGACCGAGCGTGCCTTCGGAACCGACCAGCATGCGGGCGAGTTCGAGTCGATCGCCGGCGAGGACACCGCGGAGGTGATAGCCGCTGCAGTTGCGTGGCAGGGCCGGTTGCCGTTCACGGATCAACTCGTCGTTTTCCCTCAGGATCCGCTCGAGGTTGTCGCAGAGTCTCTGGTGGGGATCGGTGAGATCGGCGGGGCCGCCGCTGCCGCGACTCACCAGCGCTTCACTGCCCGCCTCGATCACCGACCCGTCGCCGATCACCAGTTCGAGACGTTGGACGTGGTCGCGAGTCGAGCCGACTCGGACCGATCGGCTGCCGGCGGCGTCGACGGCCAGCATGCCACCGATGGTCGTGACCGGTCCATTGGAAGGGTCGGGTGGGAAGTAGCGGCCCAGCGGCCGGAGGAATCGGTTGAGTTCGTCGAGTACGACTCCGGGTTCGACGGTCACGGTCGAGTCGTCGACCGAGAGGATGCGGTGCAGGTACCTCGAAAAGTCGACGACAATGCCCGGTCCCAGGCAGCCGCCGGCCACTCCGCTGCCGGCCCCTCGAGCAAACACGCCCAGGTCGACTTCGGCCGCGTAGCTGACGATTGCCACGACGTCGTCTCGAGTCCGCGGACGGGCAACGGCCAGTGGCGGGACGTGGTACAGACTGGCGTCGCTGGCGTAGAGGGCTGTCGAGAGTGGGTCGACGAGCAGTTCGCCCTCGAGCACGCTGCCAAGATCCTCGATCATCAGCTGGCGTTGCTCGTCCACGCGTTCGCGGCTCCGGGAGCGGGTCGGGAGAATCGGTGGCGCTGGGTCTGTGGGTCACCCGCTGGCGGGGTGGCCCGCGGGAGATCACTGGGCCGGGTCGGGCGGGTCTTGCCGCAGAGCCTCCTGGCGATACCGCTCGGCTCGCTCGTGATCGAATCGCTCGTAACCGTCGGTCGAACCCTCGAGCCGGTGCCGGGCCTGGCAGCGGTAACAGACCAGCACGTCCTTCATCAGACTATACAACGCCAAATCGAGCAGTGCGAACAGCATCAGGATGCCGATGGCCAACTCGGGCCGGTACTCTGCCCAGGCGATGGTCGAGAGCACACCGCCGAGCACGACCAGCGCGATCCCGACCTTGTGCGGGAAGTCCTTTTGCCGCCACAGGTCCCGCTCACCGCACGCCAGGCACTCGGCCAACCGCTCGCCCTCCCAGGACGACTCCGGAATCGATCTCTCAAAGTCACACGCCGGGCAAGCCAGGCGGTTCTCGTCGAGTCCGTCGGAGACTCGGCTGGACTGCTGGCAGCGGGGACAGGCGAAGTCAAGTTGCACGGACGGCGTGGGAGGTGTGGGAGGTGTGGGAGGCATGAGCGGCATGAGCGGCATGGGCGGGTGGTCTCCCGACCGGCGCCGGGGTGGCTGTGCATTCAGCGGATGATCCCGGTCGATCTAGACCGGCACCGACAATTCGTAAGCCAGCAGGGTGGCGGTCAGCTCGCCGGTCAATGTCATCACCACGCCGACGTAGAGCACCCCGGTGGCCGATTGGGTGTTTCGGTACTTGAGTATTCTGTGGACCATCACCACGACCACCAGCGGACTGATGAGCCCCGCCAGCCATCTCAGTACCAGCAGCAGTCGCTGGTGATCCGAATCGGGCAGTCCTCCGATCAGCACCAGTCCGGTCAGCGCGAGGCTGATCCGCAGCAGCGTGGCGGCTCCGAGCACGAGGTTGAGTCGAACCAGGGGGGCCAGCGGCATGCCGGTAGCCGTCAGGTACCAGTGGCCCAGCAGCATGCTGACCATCGCACAACCCAGCAGCAGGGCGGTTGCCAGTTCCGAGGCGACCAGGAAGAGCTGCTCGGGAATCGAGCTCGAGTTGGGATTCCAGGCCGAAGAGACCAGCAGGAACAGCGAGAGGCCGGTGACCAGGGCGATGCAGGCGTTGCCGGGCCGACGCCGGCCCAGGGCCCAGGTGAAGCTGCCGACGTAGGCCACCACGGCAGTCGTGCCGTAGAGCCAGCTGACGCAGCGGGGTCCGATCAGCGAGTCGAGTCCCCCGGCGGATGTCTGGAACGAGGCGTCCCATCCGCCGAGGCTGACCAGGGTGGCCAGGACCGAGAGTCCCATCACGATCAGCATCTGGATCCGAAAGAAGCCGTCGCTGACATCTCGCTTGGGGGTCAGGCACCACGCCAGGCTCATTCCACAGATCAAGCGGATGGCGAACTGGGCGATCACGAGGAATCTCCTGGGTGCAAACGACCCGGGTTCAGCCGCGGTTGATCAGCGACATGACCTCGGCTCGACTCGACTGGTTGGTCTTGAACAGACCGCGGACGGCGCTGGTGACCGTCAGGCTGCCCGGCTTGCGGACGCCTCGAATCGTCATGCACGTGTGAGTCGCCTCGAGCACCACCACGACGCCCTTGGCATCGAGTTCCTCGTAGAGCAGGTCGGCGATCTGGTCGGTCATCCGTTCCTGGACCTGCGGCCGATGCGAGACCTCGTCGACCACCCGCGCCAGCTTGCTGAGACCGACGATTTGCCCGCCCGGCAGGTAGCCCACGTGGGCTACTCCCATGAAGGGCAGCAGGTGATGTTCGCAGAGGCTGTTGAAACTGATCTCGCGGACCAGCACCAGCTCGTCGAACTGCTCCTGGAAGCACTTCTTCAGGTGTCGGGCGGGGTCCGAGTACAGGCCGGCGAACAGCTCGGTGTACATCCGTGCCACCCGTTGAGGTGTCTCGACCAGGCCCGCACGATCGGGATCTTCACCGATTGCCTCGAGGATTTCGCGGACCGCGTGGGCGATTCGAGGCTGGTCGACCGGAGAGGTCGAGGCCGAGTCTGCCTCGACGGGGTCGATCGCGTCGACGGGGAAGCTGCTGGAGGACATCGTGGTCTCGTGGTGAGATCGGGGTGGGGGAGGTGATTCAGTTGAGACTGTAGGGTGGTGGGAAGGTCGAGGGTTGGCCGATGCCGGATTCGATGCAGTTTCTCAGTTCGTCGAGGACCAGCAGCGAGCGGGTGGCGATGTCGGGTTCTTCGAGAATCGACTGGGCCACGTCGGGTTCCAGTGGCAGCGAGTAGGCGATCACATCACAGAGGCCGCCGAGGGGCAGGTCGGCATCGAGCGAATCGTGGAAGGTGCGGTCGAAGTCAACTCCGGCGGCCAGTTGCTGGAATCCGACCAGCAGTTCGCGCTGCCGCCGCCGCCGCTGGTCGTTGGAGAGCCCGGCGGGCATTTCCGGACACAGTTCGACTCGCGCGATTCGGTAGGGATGTGGTGAGTCGTCTTCGTCGAGCACTTCGGCACGCGAGAGACCTTCGAGGACGATCTGGTAGCGGCCATCGGGGAGCAGTTCCGAGGAGGCGATGCGGCCGATGCAGACCGTCTGGCGGATCTCCGCCGTCTTGGACTCGTAGGTCGACTCCCAACCCGGTTCCAGCAGTGCCATCGCGATCAGTCCCTCTGAAGAGAGCGCCTCGGCGATCATCTGACGGTACCTCGGCTCGAAGATCATCAACGGCAGCAACGCGTGCGGGAACAGCACGGCGTCGGGCAGCGGGAACAGCGGCACGCGGCCGCTGAAGTCCCGCAACTGATCAGCATGCGAACCGTATTGCGTCATGAGGCAGCCAGGCTGACACGGGGGATCAGGTCTTCGTTGATGACCAGGTCGGTGGGGTAGCTGTTGCCGGCGTCGAGCAGTTCCTGGAAACAGGCTTGGAGGTCTCTGAGCAGGCTTTCGAGGTCGAGATCCATGTAGGGCGAGGGGTATTGCTCGAGGTATCCGCGGGACGAGTGGTACAACTTGCGGGCTCCGCCGAGGTTGCCGTTGCCGAAGTGATACAGCGCCACCGCGACCTGGATCAGCCCCTGGTAGAACTTCCGCTCGTCACCGACGATGTCCGACCAGAGTTCCTCGATTACGTCGTGGCACTCGAAGAATTCCTGCTCATTAAATAGCCGCAACCCCTCGAGGTACTGCGGCGGGTGGGGGGGTGGTGGGTTGAGGGTCATCGGACGATTGCGGTCTGGCTATCGCCGCGTATGATTTCTGGGGCGGTCGTGCCGGACCACCGCGGTCCGGCTGGGAACCGGTGTCCCGGGCCCGTCCCTTCGATTCTAAAGAGCCGCCCTCGGCGGTGTCCATCAGGCGGTTCTCTCGTATCGCGGTTTGAATCATGACCAGGTCGGGTTGTAGCGTTCCCAACGATGAGACCAGGTCGCGGGCTCGGAAGGTGGTGCGGGGGCTGAAGCGGGCCTACCCCGACGCCGAGTGTGCTCTGCAGCACCACGGTCCCTTCCAGCTGCTGGCCGCCACGATTCTCTCGGCCCAGTGCACCGACCAGCGGGTCAACATGGTGACCCCGGCGTTGTTCGAGAAGTACCCGACGGCCGAGTCGCTGGCGCGGGGACGGATCCGCGACATCGAGCGGATCATCAGGTCGACCGGGTTCTTCCGGTCCAAGGCCAAGAGTCTCAAGGGGATGGCCCAGGGACTGGTCCGGGATCACGAGGGCGAGTTTCCTCGGGAGGTCGACGACCTGGTCCAGTTGCCCGGAGTCGGCCGCAAGACGGCCAACGTCGTGCTGGGGGTCTGTTACGGGATCGCCAGTGGGGTGGTTGTCGATACGCATGTGAAGCGGATCAGCAACCTGCTGGGACTGACCACCGAGGCCAATCCCGAGAAGATCGAGCGGGACCTGATGGGGCTGCTGCCCGAGAAGGAGTGGATCGAGTACTCGCACCGGATGATCCACCACGGGCGGAAGATCTGCATCGCCCGTCGGCCGCAGTGCCCCGAGTGTCCGTTGCTTGAGTGTTGTCAGCGGGTCGGCTTGCCTCCGCTTTCGACGTGAGATCGATGGATTGATCTGGAGCGTACCGGAGTCTGCGGTGGGTTGTTGCAACCGCGAGCGAATGGGACTACGGTGTGTCGCGTTGAAGGTCGCGGACCGGCTCTGCGGGATGGACCAGGCCTCTGGAAACACGACGGACGGGACGCCGCCATGATCCTGACTGGGTCGGAAATCATCTCGCAGCTGGGTGACAACATCCTGATCGAACCGTTCAACCCCGAACGGCTCAATCCCAACAGCTACAACCTCAGCCTCCACAACGAGCTCCTGGTCTACGAGGAGATCGTGCTGGACATGCAGCGGCCCAATCGCTTTCGCCGCTACACGATCCCGGCCGAGGGGTTTGTGTTGAATCCCAACCAGCTGTACTTGGCGCGAACCGTCGAGCGGACCGAGACTCACAACCTGGTCCCGATGATCGAAGGCCGCAGCTCGGTCGGACGGCTGGGTCTCTTCGTGCACTGCACCAACAGTTTCGGCGACGTCGGCTTCAGCGGGTACTGGACTCTCGAGATGTATGCCGTGCAACCGGTCCGCGTCTACCCGGGCGTCCCCATCTGCCAGATCTCCTATCACACGATCTCCGGTGCTGTGACCGAGTACCAAAGCGACAAGTACCAGCACAACGAGGACATCCAGCCGAGCCTGCTGTTCAAGGAATTCCAGCAACAGCTGGATCCTCAGATGCGGTTGAGCTTTGGCCAGGAGATGGCCGAGTAGTCCGGCGGCGGCTGCGGTGGTGGTGGCTGCGGTGGCTGGCGGCGAGCTATTCGGATTTCGGAGCCGCCTTGGGCTCGCTCCCGAACATTTCGGCCTCGACCGGGATCATCTGCAGCGGTCCCACGCTGTCGCGGAGTTCCAGCGGCTTGTTGGTGATTTGTGAGATGTAGAATTGAGCGAGTGGTCTGAGGTGCGAGTCGGGTACTTCATCGATCATCCGGGTCAATTCGTCGCCGGCCTGGTTGACTCGTCCGGCCTCGAGGTGACTCATGGCGACGTTGAACAGCAGTTCGCTCCGCATGCTCGGGTGCAGCAGCACGAGGTTCATGGTGGAGTTGAGTTGATCAAAGGGCCACTGCTGGGGCCTGAGGACCAGCGGCAGGTGTCTGAGCGAGTCTCCGAGGAGTTGTTGTTCGAGTCGAGCCAACTCGCCCTGCCACAGCTGGTTGGCCTGGTCGAAGTCGGCGTAGGCCAGGCGGCTGATGGCCAGAGTGGTGCGACTGGCACTCTGGCCACTCTGTTCGCCGAGATCCTGGAACATTTCGTCGAGCGTCATGGCGGTGGCTTCATCCTTGAAGATCCCGGCCTCCATCATCCACTGCGCCTTGAGCAGCAGGACTTCGGGGTTGGCCGCCTTCTGGACGTCGTCGTTGATCAGTTTCAGTGCTTCACCGATGAACACGTTGCGGCCGGGCTGTTCCCGCGTCAGCGCCAGAGCGTACTCGACGCGGTTCGGCGGATCCGTTCCGTCCTCGGGATGGAACCGCTTCTGGATCTCCTTCTTGACCGGTTCGACGTTGCTGATCAGCCTCTGCAGCGGATCGTCGATCTGCTGCCTGCGGGCCTCGATCTGTGCCTCGCTGGCCCCCTTGGGCAATCGGGTCAATTCGTCGAAGCGTTTCAGTGATTCCAGCGCGAGGTCGACTCGGCTGAGTCGTTGGAGTCGTTGGTAGCGGGTGAAGAGTGCTTCGGCGTTATCCTTGTCGAGTTCGATGGCCTGATTGAGTGCGAGGATCGACTCGAAGTACCGCCGCTTGGCCCACGGAGTACTCGTGTCGCCTCCCCGGAATGCCAGTTCGATGTCGTCGAGGCAGGCGTAGGCGATTCCCAGCACGAGGAAGCCTTCGCTGGAGTTCGGAGCCGTGGCCAGGCCCTCGTTGGCCGATCGGATCGTCACGTAGGCGACCGCCGCGGTATCGCTCAGGACACTCAGGGCCCGCTGGCTGCTGGGTCCACCGGTGAGGTCCTGGTTGGTCACCCTCAGTGCGACCTCCTGCAGGGCCTGCATGAACCCGGAGCTGGATTGCTGCATCTTGAGGATCCGGGCCAGGTGAGTGGCTCGGGCGATCGCCGGGACGGGGATGTTGCGTTTTTGTGCGAAGCGGCTGGTGTAGGAGGTGTCGCCGCGGGCGAGTTCGGGGCGGGGATCGAGTTTTTCGGCGGGCGTGCGGAAGGCACTCTTGGCAAAGTCATTGGTGTGTTTTTCGAGGAACCCGATGATCGATTCCTGGGCGTCGGCCTTGCGATAGAACACCGCGGTGGTGGCCCCGATCCGGACCAGCTGCCAGTGATTGGGGTACTGGATCAGGTCGAACATCGAGGTGTAATCGGGACGGGCGGGTCCGTGGAGCCTGGGCAGGACGTGAGTGATGCGGTGGGTGTTGAAGGTCGTCCGCCAAACCGAGATGACTCCGGTCTGGGGCATTTCGCCACGGGAGGCGGTGGCGTCGAGGTCGGATTTTTCAATCGTCTCGCGGGTCCCGGGACCTCCCGGTGGATGGATTACCTCGATCGAATCGGAGGTCTCGCTGGCCACCTGGACCCGGAGCACCTGTCGTCCCTCGTCGGTGCCGATCACCAGGGTTCTCAACCGCAACGCGGCCCGAGTCCGCCGATGCAGCGTCAGCAGGTCCGAGTCTCCACTGCCCGCATACAGCCGCACGCGGTTGTCGATGAAGGGACGATGCCCGATCCAGATCATCAAGTCGCCCTGGCCGGGAACAAAGTTGAACCCGCGGTGCGTGTCGTCTCGAGCCAGGTCGCGATAGACGACCAGTCGACCGACGGCCTGCACCACCAGGTAGTCGTGGCCGGGCTGTTCGCTGCGGATCGACCAGGTCGAACCGGGTTGTCGAGTCGAGAGGCTGGCGTCGTCGGGAAGCACGATCTTGTTGGCGGTGAACTGTTTCCTGAGAGTGGAGTTGATGCGGCCGCGGTCGAGGTCTTCGGCGAGACCGCCCGAGAGCGTGAACAGCCGTTCGTTGAGGTCGGTTCTCAGGCCGTCGACGGCCGCTGCCAGCCTGGCATCGAGCCCCAGGCCCAGCTTGCGGCCGTTCTCGGGCGTCAGCCAACCGAGGATCCCCAGCAGCGCGACAGCGAAGAACGCCAGCACGGTCAGAGCCCGCCCGCCTCGCGAAAACAACAGCTCGCGGGGCTCGACAGTGTACTCCTGTGGAAACGTCACCCGGTACCAGTCCTGGGCGTTGAGGCCGGCGAGTACCGCTGCGACCAACGCCGCCGGAGCCAACTCACGGACGCCCATCAGCGACAGGAGCGTCAGCCCGAGAAGCACCGCCACGTGACCCGAATCGGCACGACGCCGATTCAGAAACAGCGTGACTCCGGCCGCGACCAGGACCAGCACACCGGCGATCACGTGGAAGTTCAGCCAACTCCAGTTGAACCAGTGACCCTGGTGGTAGACGATCGCGGTCAACGGGTAATACTGCAGGCGGTCCATCGAGACCGACTGGTCCAGCAGCAGCACGTTGTAGGCTCTCAGGGCCGGGTACTCGGTGCCGTAGAGCGCCAGCGGGGCCAGCAGAGAGTGGATGTGGAACGGGTTGAGCAGGCAGGCCAACCCCACGCCCAGGGTGACTTGCCAGTACAGCTTCCGCTGTTGGGGACCACCCAGACCGGGGCGGTCCTGGCGAGCTCCCAGCCACTCACCGAGGCCGTACAGCACCAGGACCAGCAGGCCGATCCAGGCACGGGGGTCGAGGTTGACCCACAACAACTGCACACCGACCAGCGCCCACAGGTCGCGGGGCCGGCCCGTGAGTCCAAAGCGGTGCAGCAGCCACAGCTGGACCGCCAGCCCCAGCAGAGTGATCGATTCGGGGCCGGCCACGAACTGGGGAAACGCCGCCAACAGGGCCACCGTGGCCAGTACCGAAGTCCACCAGTTGGGCAGGCCGGGCCGAGAAATGTGGACCAGCAGGCCCAGGGTCAGCCCGGCCACCGCCGCGGCGAACAGTGTCAGGCAAATGTCCTGGCCCGGCAGAGCGTACAGCCCGGCCAGGACCAGGTCGGTGCCCCAGCCCAGATTGACCCAGGCCCGATCGGTGGCCGTGAGGCTGAAGACGTCGGTGGCGGGTGGGAGCAGGCCGTGGGAGGCCATGTACTGGCCGCTGGCGGTCCGCAGCAGGGTGGTCGACTGGTAGACCCCGTAGCAGCCCAACAGGACCGCCAACAGCACGACGGCCCAGCGGAGCATGAAGTCGCCCCGCTCGGCCTCCTCCGCAACCAATTCCGGTGTCAGCGGCTCGTACTCTGGCAAATCGTCGTCGCCGCCATCGGATTCGGAGTCCTGTACATCGTCGCCGCCGTGGGATTCGGAGTCACTCTCGGCTTGGGGTTCGATTGCCGTCGACGAGTCGTCCTGGGGGGATTCCGGATCGAGAGGGGATTCGTCGCTGGAGCCGTCGGTCGTGTCGGACGCGTTGTCAGCCTTCAAGAACCGCTCGCCCTGGGTCGACTCGCTCGAATCGTCCACGGGATCAGTTTCGTCGTTGCTGAGGTCCTGGTCGTCTTCGCGTCTCACGTCGCTGCTTCCGGGGAATGGGAGTGGGTTTCGAGGTGGGGAGAATGACGGGTTCAGCCGATCTGGTCGAGACCGATCCAGGGCCGAAGGACTTCGGGGATGCGGATCGTGCCGTCGGATTGCTGGTGGTTTTCCAGCACAGCGATCAGTGCTCTGGAGATGGCCACGGCGGTGCCGTTGAGCGTGTGTACGAATTCGGTCCCCTTCTTCCCCGCGGCACGGCAACGAATGCCCAGCCGTCGGGCCTGGTAGTCGGTGCAGTTGGACGCGGAGGTGACTTCTCCCCACGTCCCACCGTCTCCCCGTCCGGGCATCCAGGCCTCCAGGTCGAATTTCCTGTAAGCCGGTCCGCCGAGGTCTCCGGTGCAGGTGTCGACCACGCGGTAGGGGATCTCCAGAGACTGGAACAGGTCTTCTTCGATTCCTACGACCTGCTCGAGGAAGGCGTTGGACGCGTCGAGCGTCGGTTCGGTGAAGCCGAACATTTCGACCTTGGTGAACTGGTGAACACGGTAGATGCCTCGAGTCGCTCGCCCGTGGGCTCCGGCCTCGGTGCGGAAACAGTGCGAGATGCCCGCGTAGCGCAGCGGCAGGTCCTCAAACTCCAGGACCTGGTCTTTGAGTGCTCCGCCGAGAGTGATTTCGGCGGTTGCGACGAGGCTGAGGTCTGAGCCTTCGATCGAGTAGATCTGGGACTCGGGACCGCGGGGCAGAAACCCGATGCCCTCGATGATTTCATCCCGGGCCAGGTCGGGAGTGGTCATCAGGGTGAATCCGGCTTCGCGGAGGCGGGTGACGGCGAGCTGGATCATCGCCAACTCCAGCAGCACGGCCTCGTTCTTGAGAAAGTAGAAGCCGTGACCGGCGACGCGGGTACCCGCGTCGAAGTCGATCAGGTCGTGGGCCTCGGCAAGAGCCACGTGGTCCAGGGGTTCGAAGTCGAACTCGGGCACGTCGCCCCACCTGCGGACTTCGACATGGCCGTCATCGCCCTGGGCCACCGGGGCGTCGGGATGCGACATGTTGGGCACACAGGACTGCTCGGCACGCAACTCGGCCTCGACACCGGCCAACTCGCCATCCAGTCCCTGCAACTGCACCCGCAGCTCGCGACCTCGAGCAATCAACTCCTGCTTCGACTCATCGTTCTCAGCGGTGGGGATCTGCGATGAGGTGGCCTTCTGCTCACGTCTCAACTCGTCGCCGCCGGTGATCAACTCGCCACGTCGACCCCTCAGCGTGACGATCTTCTCGAGATCGACCTCGACACCGCGGTTGCGGCAGTTCTCGGCGACGGCGTCGAGATGGTCACAGATGTACTGCAGGTCGAGCATGGAATCGCGGGGGATGGGTCGTGACAGGCGTGACAGTAAAGCGGTGAGCGTTTTGGCATTCAGGTGATTGGGTCACGGCGCGGTTCGAGCGACGCGGGCTGCCTCGCTGCGGGCCTCAACCCGACAGCGGCAGAATCCTCGAATCGTCGTCATTGTAGTTGCCGTCGTCATCGAGCGGAATCACGTCGCCGTCGTCGTCGGGACTCCCGCCTGCGGGCAACTCGGGCAACGCCATGATCTCCGACGAACCGCTGTCCGCGACGGACTCGGCCACCTGCACGTCTTCGTCCCGGTCGGCCACAACGACCGGAAAGTCCATGCTGACATCTTTGGCCCCGGCAGCGTCCTGATCCGCGTCCTGGTCTGCGTTCTGGTCGGCATTGTCTGCCGAGGAGTTGTCTTCGGTCGAGAGTCGGTAGCGGACATCTCCGATGGCCAACTCGTCGCCGGTCCGCATCGTGGCTGTGCGTTCCACCCGCTTTCCGTTGATCCACACACCATTCATGCTGCCGAGGTCTCGGACCACCAGGCGGTTGTTGACGTGAGCCAGGCAGCAGTGCTTTCGTGACACCCGCTGGCTGTCGCCCAGCACCACATCACACTCGCTGTCGCGGCCGATGAAGATGACCGGCTTGTCGATCGGGATCGACGGGGCGTCGGTGAGTGAAACGAGTCGAGCGGCCATGGGCGGGTGGAGCGTGGAGGGAGGAGGAGAAGGGAGGCGTGGGGGAGGGTTTCGCGCGGCTTGAGCCCCGCCATTGATCTCATTCTACACTCTAGGCTCGATCCAGCACACGTGCGGTTTTTGCCCTTCGTGGATGCGGGGCAGGTTGAGAACTCGGTTGTGTCCGGCAGGAGGCGCAGGGAGGGCAACACCGACAAGGGCAACCGGTCATGACGATTGTGACAGCCACCGCAGTGGCCCAGGCGAGTCCGTCACCGGGTTGCCGGAGGCCCGCCCAGTGACTTGCCTCCGTCGATGCCGATCGCCGTCCCGGTGATCATCGCTGCCTGGTCGCTGACGAGGAACAGCACCGACGCGGCGATCTCACGGGGATCAATCATCCGATCCCACGCCGCTGCCAGAGGGCTGGCGGCGATCATCGCACGGGTCATCGCGTCGGGGTCCTCGGCGGTGTCCAAATCGGCGTTCATCATCGCCGTATCGCCGACCGGGCCGGGACAGACGGCGTTGACCCGGATGCGGTCCGCGGCCAGGCACAGGGCCAGGCTGCGGGTCAGGCCAATCAGGGCCAGCTTGCTGATCGAATAGACCGGGTCGTGCGAACGAGGCAACAGCCCGGCATTGCTCGACATGTTCACAATCGCTCCTCCACCTCCGGCACGCATCGGCCCCACCGCGTGGCGGCAGCCGAAAAAGGCTCCCTTGAGATTCGTGTCGATGCAGGCGTCCCAGTCTTCCTCGGTCACCTCCTCGACCGGCTTCACCATGCCGATCCCCGCGTTGTTGACCAGGATGTCCAACCGATCCGTCCTCTCGACCGCCTCGCCGATCATCGCCGCCAGGTCCGATTCCCGCCTCACGTCACACGCAATCTCGGCAATCCCCAATTCCTCGAATCGCTCGACGTTCTCCTCGAGGTGCCGGAAATCGGCGGCCAGCACCGTCGCACCATGCTCGGCCAACAGTACGGCCGTCGCCCGGCCGATCCCGTTCGAGGCTCCCGTGACGATTGCCGTTCGGCCCGAAAGGTTAATCGTGGCTGTCATCTGATGATTCTCGCGGTGCCGGATGGGTGAGAACGCTCTTACCGCGAATTTTCGTGATACGGTGATGCTAGCAGATCGCGCGATCACGGTGATTCACAGCGGTGGTTCGTACCCGCTGGGAATAATCCACGAGTGAGTTCAACTCAATAGGCTGCAATGGGTTACACCGTTTCGAGTGGTCGTGATCGGAAAAAAATTACAAAATGACGACGAAGGTATTCGGTTCTATTGTGGTTACTGGGGTGAAGTGGGAGTCTGTCCAGAGCGAGCCGAGTGAATCGGCTGACGACACGGGCCCAGGGAGGCTGAAATCGATGCAATCGTGGCGGGAATCACGGTCAACAGGAAGTCAGACGGCCCCTTGGTGCCGGTGGCTATTGGTCTCGGCAATGGTGCTGACATGGGTGTCACCTGGAGTTGGCCAGGCTGCCCAGGGGAAGAAGTCGGCCTCGAAGAAGTCGACTGCACGCAAGTCGGCGACCCGGAAACTCTCGACGCGTCGCCGCGGCGCGTCGCAACCGGCGGTTCCCCAGGCCGCCCTGACCGGGTCGGCTCGCGAAATCGTCGACTTCACCAACACCCAGGTCCGGCAGGGCTGGACCGACAACGAGATCAAGCCCTCGTCGATTGCGAGTGACACCGAGTGGATTCGTCGAGTGCACCTGGACCTGGTCGGTGCGATTCCGTCGCTGGAGGCGGTCGAGGCGTTTCTCAAGGACCGCGACCCGGCCAAGCGGACCAAGCTGATCGACAACCTGCTGGATGATCCGGGCTACGTCCGCAACTGGACGACGATCTGGAGCAACCTGCTGATTGGTCGTCGGACACCTCGACGAGTCAGCCGCGGGGGCATGCGGAAGTTCCTGCGTGAGGCGTTCGTACGGAACCGTCCCTGGGACAAGGTGGTCTACGACCTGGTCTCGGCCGAGGGTCATTTCGAGCGGAACGGAGCGGTGAACTACCTGCTGGCCCAGATGACCATGCGCGACGACGGTGTCCAGGCGACCGCCAAGACGACGCGGCTGTTCATGGGGATCCAGGTCCAGTGCACGCAGTGTCACAACCACCCGTTCAACGATTGGCAGCAGAACCAGTTCTGGGAATTCAACAACTTCTTTCGGCAGGCCCGCCGTGTGGACCATCGCAAGTACGATCCCAAGAGCGGTCGCATGGTCGATGACTACTCGGAGTTGGTCTTCACCGATTTCAACGAGAAGGTCTTTTTCGAGCAGCGTGCCGGCACGTTGCAGATGGTCGAGCCGCGGTTCTTCGAGATCCGCGTCAACGCCAAGCCCTCGACCGATCTCCGAAAAGAGCTGGCCAAGCTGATGGTGGCCGGCGACAACCCGCTGATTTCCAAGGCGATGGTCAACCGGACCTGGGGTCACTTCTTCGGCTACGGTTTCACCAAGCCGCTGGACGACATGGGTCCTCACAACCCCTCGACCCACCCCGAGTTGCTCGAGCGGCTGTCTCGAGAATTCGTCAAGGCCGGCTACGACGTCAAGCAACTGGTCCGCTGGATCTGCAATTCCGAGCCGTATCACCTGACGAGCCGACTGGGGAGAGACAATTCCGTCGACAATCCCGGGGCGGGCGAGTCGCCGTTGTTCAGCCACATGTACGTCAAGGGGATGGAGGCCGAGCAGCTCTACGATTCGCTGATCGTGGCCACCGGTGCTCACAAGGCGGGTGGTTCGGGCTGGGAGGAATCCGAGCGGCAGCGCCAGACCTGGCTGCGGCAGTTCGTGATCGCCTTCGGGACCGACGAGAACGACGAGGCGACGACCTTCAACGGGACGATTCCCCAGGCACTGATGATGATGAACGGAGAACTGGTCGCCAAGGCGACCAGTTCCGAGCGGGGTAGCTTCCTGAACACGGTGCTCTCGGGGGCCGCCAGCGACGCCGCCCGCGTCCGCCGACTGTTCCTCTCGACACTCACCCGAGAACCCTCACGCCGAGAACTCGCGGCCGTTCAACAACTGCTCAAGGACAACCGCGACGATCCGATCTCGGCCTACCAGGACCTGTACTGGGCCCTGCTCAATTCCAACGAGTTCATTTCCAACCACTAGGACTGCGACAGACAATCACCAGGCGGGAGAGACGTCTTTTCGAGGAGAGTTCGAAGCGGATTCGAAGAGTTCGTCTCGGTTTTTTGTAGGATCCCGGCGACAACACACTCGACGGGCCCCAAGAAAGGTAAGGACTGATGCATCTTCCAACACCCGAGGGCATGAGCCGACGGCACTTCATGCAACACATGGCCACGGCCGCGGCGACCGTGCCCGCTCTGCAGTTCATCTCCGACGTCAGGGCTCACGCCGAGGACATCAGGAAGGCCCAGAAGGCCTGCATCCTGATGTGGATGGGCGGTGGACCTCCCACGATCGACATCTGGGACCTGAAGCCCGGTTCGAAGAACGGCGGCGAGTTCCAGCCGATCGACACCACGGGCGACCTGCAGATCAGCGAGCATATGCCCAAGACGGCGATGCAGATGGACAAGCTGAGCGTGGTCCGCTCGATGAGCACCCGCGAGGCGGATCACGGTCGGGGTCGCTATTACATGCACACCTCGTTCGTGCCCAACCCCACCGTGGTGCACCCGACGTTCGGCAGCGTGGTCAGCAACGAGCTGGGCGCGAAGCGGTCGGCTCTGGAGATCCCCGCGTTCGTGTCGGTCAACGCTCCCTCGGGCAGCCCCGGTTTCATGGGAGCCCGCCACGCGCCGTTTGTTGTCAGCAGCAATGGCCAGATCCGTAACGCCAGCCTCGGCGACAAGAAGGATCGGTTCAGCCAGCGGCTGAGGATGCTCGACGTGATCGAGACCAACTTCATCAACTCCAAGCGGGGCGAAATGCCCAAGAGTCACAAGGAGATCTACGCGAAGGCGGTCAACCTGATGACGAGCGAGCAGATGGAGGCCTTCAAGGTGGCCAAGGAGTCGCAGGAAACTCGCGACGCCTACGGCACCGGCGGCTTCGGCCAGGGCCTGCTGATGGCCCGCCGGCTGGTCGAGACGGGAGTTCCGTTCATCGAGGTTGGCATGGGAGGCTGGGACCTCCACAACAACGTCTTCAACACGCTCTCGACCCAGAGATTGCCTCAGCTCGACCAGGGCATCGCCGCACTGACGGCCGACCTGGCCCAGCGTGGCATGCTCGATGACGTCGTGCTGGTGTGGATGGGCGAGTTCGGCCGCACACCGCGTATCAACGCCAACGTCGGTCGCGACCACTGGGCCGCGAGCTGGAGCGTGATGGTGGGCGGCGGAGGGCTCAAGGGCGGGCTGGCTGTCGGCAAGACCGACCGCGATGGCACGCGTGTCGACGGGAAGGCCTACCTCCCCGGCGATATCTGGGCCACCGTCTCACACGCACTGGGAATCCCCTCCAAGACCGTCCACCGGTCGAAGCGGGGTCGCCCGATGAAGTTGGCCAACGGCGGGGCCGCGATCAAGGAGCTGATCGGCTGACCGCCTGACACCCTTCGCGTCACCTGCGGGGTCCTGGATCGCATCAACCAGGCCCGGCGGTGACGACGACGGGTGGTTTTGTTCCTGGCACGACATTGTCCTCGATGGGCTCATTACTCGTGACCGAAGTTCGGATCACCTCCGAATCCTCCGCCGATGGTTCCGACGCGGGAACCACGATGGCCGCTCCGCGCGATGAGTTCATCAAGCTGTTTACCCGCTACCAGCGGCGAGTCTTCCTGTACATCCTCTCGCAGGTCCCCAACCCGGTGGACGCCGAGGAGATTCACCAGGAGGCCAACGTGATCATCTGGCGGAAGTTCGACCACTTCGAACTGGGCACCAACTTCCTGGCCTGGTCGTGCCAGATTGCCAACTACGAGGTGTTGAAGTACCGCGAGCGAAAGCGCCGCGACCGGCACCTCTTCAGCGACGAATTTGTCCGGCAGGTCGCCAGCGACGCGGTCGAACAGGCGGATGAACTCGAACAGAGACGGCAGCACCTGGCCGTCTGTCTCAGCAAGCTGAGAAGCAACGATCTCGAATTGATCCAGCAGCGATATTCGGCGGGCGAATCGGGCAAGAGCGTGGCCGAGCTGATCGGGCGACCGATCAACTCGGTCTACCAGTCGCTCTCGCGGATCCGCCGCACTCTGCTCGAATGTGTCAACCGCCAGATCCGGGCACAGGCGACCCCATGAGCGTTTCGAGTCTCCAACACGAAGAGCTCGTTCAGCTTCTCGAAGTGCTGTGCGAGGATCGTCTCGACCGCCAGCAGGCGGCTCGGCTCGAAGAGCTCGTACTCGGCGACCCCGAGGCTCGCACACTCTACCTCGAATACATCTCGCTGCACGGCACGCTCTATTGGGACGCCGCCCGCGGCGGTGTCGAGGAGTCCGAGCTGGAGCTTCGAGTGAGCGACGTGGCGGTGGCGAGTCCTGTCACGGCCACTCGCGGCGACCGCCGCCGGGCGAGGGCGGTCGTGGCTGCCGCCGCCGCCGCTGTGCTGCTCGTGGCCGTCGGGCTCGCGATGTGGCCCTCGGCCGCACCCCGGGGATCCGGCATCGTCGATACCGACCCGAACAGGCCGAACAGGCCGAACAGGCCGGACGGGCCGGCGGTCGTCGATGGGGGAAACGGATCGAAGGTCCTGGTCGACCCGGCCCCGCGTCAGCCCGCCTCGATCGTGGCGGCTCCGGGTCGGCAATTGTCCAACAAGGTGACCCCAGGCAGCACGGCCAAGGGTGCGGTGGCCGTGCCGGAGATCACGTCCCCGAATCCGCCGTCGACGGGGATCAGGCCGCGAGAGGGTTCGCTGGCCGGAATTGTCGGGTTTGTCGACGACCGCGTGGCGAACGGGTGGCAGGACAACGAGATGACCGCTTCGGAGGTCGCTTCGGATTCTGAGTGGTTGCGGCGAGTCTACCTGGACATCGTCGGGCACATCCCCCCGGCCAACGACGTGATCGCCTTCCTGAAGGACCGACGTGCCGAGAAGCGGGCCGAGGTGATCGACCGGCTGCTCGACGACACCGACTACATCCGTCACTCGAGCACCGTCTGGTCCAACCTGCTGGTGGGTCGGGGTGCGCGGCGTGAGGTAAATCGCGGGGCGTTGGAGAAGTTTCTGCGGGAGTCGTTTGCACGGAACCGGCCCTGGAACGAGGTGGTCGGCGAACTGGTGGCCGCGCGCGGTCGCAACGACGAGAACGGAGCGACCAACTTCCTGCTGGCTCATCTCAACAACGACGCCACGCCGGCCACGGCGATCACCGCCCGGCTGTTCCTGGGGACCCGGGTCCAGTGCACGCAGTGCCACAACCACCCGTTCAACAATTCGCGACAGCAACAGTTCCACGGCCTGAGTGCGTTTTTCAAGAGTACCCGTGCCGCGGCGGTAGGTGGCAGCGAGGCGTTCGAGTTGATCAGCGAGCCGTTTGACGGCGCGGCGTACTACGAAGATCGGCAGGGCGTGCTGCACATGGCCCCGGCGAGGTTGGCCGGCCAGCGAGTGGACCTGAAGGGGGTCGAGAACCCCAGAGCCGAATTGGCGAGGTTGATGACCGGCGGCAGTGATCCTCGACTGGCACGGGCCATGGTCAACCGCACCTGGGCTCGCCTGCTGGGGCACGGGTTCACCTCACCGGTCGACGACATGGGACCCCACAACCCGCCCTCGCATCCCGAAGTGCTCGATCGGCTGGCCCGGGAATTCGTGGCCAGTGGATTCGATGTCAAACAACTGGTCCGCTGGATCTGCAGCACGCGGGCCTATGGCCTGACCAGCCGCATGACTGCCGAAAACACCCTCGATGATCCGGCGACCGGCGGACAACCGCTGTTCAGCCGGGTGTACACCAAGCCGATGAGTGTCGAGCAACTCTACGATTCGCTGCTGGTGGCCACACAGGCCGACCGGATCACGGCCAGCGACTGGGAGAGCGTGGCGGCCAACCGGCGTCGCTGGCAGTCGCAGTTCGTCTACTCGTTCGAGACCGACGAGAACGACGAGGCGGTGAACTTTGATGGGACCATCACCCAGGCGATGATGATGATGAACGGTCCGCTGATTCGCGAAGCACTTTCGCTGCAACCCGGGTCGTACTTCCACCAGGTGGTACACGAGCGTGGCAGCGACGTCGATCGAGTCAAGCGGCTGTGCCTTTCGGCCCTGGGTCGCTACCCGTCATCGGCCGAAATGAAGGCCATCGGTGAGATGCTGCCGTTGCGACCCACCGCCCAGGCCCGACAGACCCCCGCCTCGGGACCTCTCGCCGAGGGCCTGGAGGATGTCTTCTGGGCCTACCTGAACTCCAGCGAATTCATCACGGTCCCCTAGCAGCCCGACTCCTTCGAATTGGGGTCAGAGCTTGAATAGTGAATAGTGACTTACCCATTCCCCGTGAATTGCCACGTCGCTGGCCACTATTCACTATTCAAGCTCTGACCCCGGGGTGTTGGCGAGGTTGAGCAGGTCCTGTTCGCTGATGACGGGGATCTTGAGTTCCTGGGCCCTGGTGAGCTTGCTGCCGGCGTTGTCTCCGGCGACCAGCAGGTCGGTTTTGGCCGAGACGCTCGCGGTTGACTTGCCGCCGTGATTCCGGATGAACTCCTTGATCTCGTCTCGAGTGAATTCGCTCAGGGAGCCGGTGACTACGATCGTCTTTCCCTCGAGGGCGCCGGGGGCCTGGTCGCTGGATGCGGGGATGGGGTCGCCCTGGTGCAGGCCGAGTTTGTGGAGGTCGGCCACGACCGACTTGCTGGTGGGGGCATGGAAGAACTGCTGGACGCTGGCGGCGATCACCGGCCCGATGTCGTCCACCTCGGCAAGCTGCTCGACCGATTGACCCGTGATGGCCTCGATCGTGCCGAACCTCTCGGCCAGGACCTGTGCGTTTGTGCCGCCGACGTGTCGGATGTTGAGGCCGGTCAGTAGCCGCCACAGCGGTCGGCTCTTGGACCCCTCGATCGCTTCCAGCAGGTTGTCGACCGATTTCTCGCCCATGCGGTCCATTTGGATCAGCGTGTGGCGGTGGTCCCGCAGGCGGTAGATGTCGCCCAGGGAGGCCAGCATCCGGGCCTCCAGCAGGCTCTCGATCAGCTTGATCCCCAGCCCCTCGATGTCCATGGCGGCCCGTGAGGCGAAGAACCTGAGGTTTTCGCGGAGTTGTGCGGGGCAGGCGTGGTTGGGACAGCGGATGTAGACGCCTCCCTCGTCCTGCACCACGGCGGTCTTGCACTCGGGGCACTTCCGGGGAAATCGGAACCGTTTTTCGGATCCGCTGCGGCTGTGTTCTTCGACGCGCACGACTCGTGGGATGATCTTGCCGGCCTTTTCGACGACGACGGTATCGCCGATTCGGATTCCCAGCCGTTTCAGTTCATCACGGTTGTGCAGGCTCGATCGGGCAACGGTCGTCCCGGCGATCTCGACCGGTTCCAGCTCGGCCACCGGTGTCAGCGTGCCGGTCTTGCCGACCTGGATCGAGATCTCCCGGACGGTGGTGGTGCCGGTGTAGCGTTCCCACTTGTAGGCGATCACCCATCGCGGGCTCTTGCTGGTCGTGCCCAGCCTCCGCCGTTGGTCGAGGCTGTTGAGTTTGAGCACCAGCCCATCGACTTCGAAATCCAGCCCGTGCATGTTGTCCATGAGCGTCTGAGCGTACTCGCGAGCTGTGCCGATATCGGGTCGGGTTTCGACACCGGGAGTCGCCGGCAGTCCCATGCGGGCGACCGCTTCGAGGAACTCGGAGTGCGTGCCATATTCGGCACCTTCGATGAACCCGGTCGAGTGAGCGAAGAAATGGACCTTTCGGGCGGCACAGAGGTTGGGATCGAGCAGCTTGAGTGCACCGGCACAGGTATTTCGCGGGTTGGCAAACGGTGTCTCGCCCCGTTCCTGCTGCTCGGCCTGCAGCCGGGTGAAGTCGGAGTTGGCGATGTAGGCTTCGCCGCGGATCTCGATCACGTCGGGCCAGGGCTTCTCGGCCAATTTCAGCGGAACTCCGCGAATGGTGCGGGCGTTGTGGGTGATGTCGTCGCCCTGGACCCCGTTGCCGCGGGTCAGGCCCTGCACGAGCACTCCGTTCTCGTAGATCAGCGACAGGGCCACACCGTCGATCTTGTACTCGAGCGTGTATTCCAGCTCCTCGTCCTCCTCGAGCAGCCGCCGGACGCGAGCGTCGAATTCGATCAGTTCCTCGTCGGAAAAGGCGTTTTCGATCGAGAGCATCGGGAGCCGGTGCGTGACCGTCTCGAACCCCGAGATCGGCTCGCCACCGACCTTGTGCGTCGGGCTCTCGGGGCTGTCGAATTCGGGATGAGCCTCTTCCAGCGCAGCCAACTCGCGGATCAGCCGGTCGTACTCGACATCGCTCGCACCGGGTGCGGCATCGACGTAGTACAGCCGATCGAGCCGGCGGATCGTCTCGCGTAGAGACTCAATCTGTTTCAGGACGGCGGGGCTCATTGTCGTCGGTCGAGTCGTTGGCCTGTTCGGACGGTTCAGAGGATTCGGTCTGCGGGTCGCCGGTGTCGCCGGCCATGGCCAGAAACGCCGAGGCGAGGATGGTGACGACTTCGACTGCCAGCAGCCAACCGGCAGTCTCGTCGAAGGTAGTCTTGGCCGGCGACGAGGGTGCGGCTCCGAGAGCCGAGGCGATCATCGCCAGGATCGTGATCACGAACAGCGCACCGGCGATGATCGTGATTCGGAAGAAGGGGTTGAGTATCCTCGGAGCGGGTGGCTCAGCTTGGGGTGGCTGAGGCGAGGAGGCGGGGGGGGTCATGACACGAGGATCGGTTGATCCGGCCGTCGCGTCAACTGCGGATGCGGACTCGCTAGCAGGGGAATGTCTGCCCGCCCCCATCGACTCGCAGCACCTGCCCGCTGATGAACCTCGAGGCGTCGGTACAGAGGAATCCGACAACACCGGACACCTCGTCGGGACGCCCGTAGCGTTCCAGCGTCCCCTCTTCGACCATCATCTCGTCCTCGATCGGGTTGATTCTCAGGAACCGCTCGGTCACCGTGCCTCCGGGCGCGACGCAGTTGACCGGGATGTTGTGCTTGCGCAACTGGTCGGCCAGGCAGCGGGTGTACTCGTGCAACGCGGCCTTGGCGACCGAGTAGATGGCTCCGAAGGTGCGTCCCGAGCACCCGGCGATGCTGCCGATGGTGATGATCCGACCGGAGTTGCGTGCGATCATCTCCGGAGCCACCTCGCGGCAGCAGAGAATGCTACCCAGCAGGTTGCGATCCATCACGCTGTGGTAGTCATCCAGCGAGATATTCAGGCAGTCGTCGTTTTCGGGTCGACCGCCCTTGCCGATGCCCGTCCCCCCGGCCCCGATGTCGCCTCCGGCACAGCAGACCAGGATGTCGATCTGTCCGAATCGTTCGCGCACCTCACCGGCCACTCTCCCGATCTCCGGCTCATCGGTGACATCGCACCAGCAGCCCATCGTATCGCCGGGGCCGGCCTCGGCGACCTCCCGGGCCACCTGCTCCATCGACTCACCCTCGCCAAACGTCCTGGGACTGTCCTGTCGGGTCCCGTGGACCGCCACGTTGGCTCCCAGTCGGACCAGTTCCTCGGCCATCACCCGGCCGAGGCCTCTCGAGGAACCGGTGATCCAGGCAGTTTGTCCGGCGAGCGGGTCGGGCATGAGAGGGCTCGAAAAGAGAGAGGGGAGAGGGGAAGCGTTGCAATCAGGGCGGCTTCAGGTTGTGGTGTCGCTGGTGAGGCCTTGGGTTTCGGCCTGGGCGTTCTGGAGGTCGTGTTCGGTCATCATGCGAACGAGTTCGGCGAAGGTGACCCGGGGCTCCCAGCCGAGCACGCGACGTGCCTTGGTTGCGTCGCCGCTGAGCGCGTCGACCTCGGTCGGCCGAAAGAGCTGCGGGTCGATTTCGACGTAGTCGTTGTAATCGAGGTCGAGGTGTCCGAAGGCTTCTTCGAGGAAGTCACGGACCGAGTGCGTTTCTCCGGTGGCGATGACGAAGTCATCGGGCTCGTCTTGTTGGAGCATCAGCCACATCGCTTCGACGTAATCACCGGCGAAGCCCCAGTCGCGGCGTGCGTCGAGGTTGCCCAGCACGAGTCGCTGCTGGAGTCCCAGCTTGATGCGTGCTGCGGCGAGGGTGATTTTTCGGGTCACGAAGTGCTCGCCACGCCTGGGCGATTCGTGGTTGAACAGGATCCCGTTGCAAGCGAACAGGCCGTAGGCTTCGCGGTAGTTGACCGTTTGCCAGTAGGCGAACACCTTGGCGCAGGCGTAGGGACTGCGGGGGTGAAACGATGTCGATTCGTCCTGGGGCGAGGCGGCGTTGCCGAACATTTCACTCGAGGATGCCTGGTAGAACCGGGGCTGACGACCGGTTGCGGTGATGTGCTGCCGAATCGCTTCGAGCACCCTGAGCGTTCCCAGCCCGGTGACGTCGGCGGTATGGACCGGCAGGTCGAAGGAGACCCGCACGTGGCTCTGGGCCGCGAGATTGTAGACTTCGTCGGGAGCCACTTCATTGCAGACGGCCGCCAGCCGCGAGGCATCGGTGAGGTCGCCGTAGTGCAGTTGGCAGCGGGAGCTGCACAGTTCGCGCCGTCCATAGGGAACCAGTCCGTGCACGTCGTAGTCTCGATCGAGCAGAAACTCGGCGAGGTACGATCCGTCCTGGCCCGAGAGCCCGGTGACCAGAGCGACGCGTTTCACGATGACTCCTGTTTCGTCAGCGAGCAGATCCCAGCTAAGATGGCCGCAGCGGCAGGGGGGTCGTGGCCACCTCCATTTTCGTCCGCCCGGCTGTGGAAATCGAGTATGAAGGGCGGTAATCGAGAGCGTCAAGCGATGCTCACAGGCTGCTGCTGCGTTTCCCGTCGAAGGCGTGCTGGGTTCTTCCCGAAATTGCCAATGGGCCTCTGATGAGCGATTCGATAACGCCCGTCGCGCCCTCCGGGTCGGGAACCGTCGCGGCATGGAAGCCCTGGGCGGCCTGGTGGGTCGCCTGGCTGGTGGGGCTGGCGTTCGTGCTCGGGGTCGAAATCTCGAGTTGGCAGGCGGCACCGGGTGGTCTGATCGAGACGGCGCTGGTCGGGATCAACATCGACACGGCGCCGTGCCTGTTCTGGTTGGTGCTGGGTGTGCTGCTGGCTCCCTGGCGGTTCGGGCGATTGCTGGGCACGGGCAGTTGGGGAGTCATGCTGTCTCGATGGTGGTCGACACCGGCGGGCCGCGGCGGCATGGGCGTGGGGCTCTCGGTGCTGTTGGTCGCAGCCGTCTCGCTGGGAACCAGCCTGCACGTGGCCTCCCGTCCGGTCGCCGGTCCCGGCACTGCGAGTCTGGGCAGCCTGCCGCCGGGTTTTCACGATGAGCACAGCTACCTGTTCCAGGCCCGCACGTTCGTTTCCGGCGAGTGGGTCAGCAGTCCGCATCCTGAGGCCCGGCCTCTGTTCGACCAGATGCACGTGCTGAACCACGAGGGTGTTTTCGCCAGCCGGTACTTTCCGGGCGTGGGGGCGTGGATGGCACCGTTCGAGGCGTGGGGGGAACCGGTCTGGGGTCACTACCTCGCCGGTGTGCTGACGGCCATCGCGGTGGTGGGGATCGGCCGCGAGCTGGTCGGCAACGGGGTCGGGCTGCTCGCGGGGCTGCTGACGGCGGTCGCACCGGGGATGGCCCTGTTCAGCAACCTGCTGCTGTCTCACCATCCGACGCTGGCCGGCCTGGGCGTGTTCCTCTATGGATTCCTGAGAATGCAGCGGAGCGGGATCGGCGGGTGGGGTCTGTTGGCCGGTGTGGGCCTGGCCCTGGCGATGCTGTGTCGCCCGCTGACGGCCGCCGCGGTGGGACTGCCGTTCGGGTGCTGGTTGGCGTGGTGGTGGATTCGAGGCGACGGCAGCGAGTCACGGGGTGCACGTCATACGCGGGTGGCCTGTGTGGGTCTCCCGGTGCTGCTCGGGCTGGTCGTGATGGGCTGGTACAACCACCAGTTGACCGGAGACTGGACGACGACGCCCTACCAGGTCTTCACCGACAACTACACGCCTCGCCACGTCTTCGGATTCGGCAATGTCGAGCGTGGCGAGCGGCGGATTGCCGAGATGGACTCCGAGGCGCGTCAACGGGTGCTCGAGCACTACGACCGCTGGGCCGAGAATCTCGATGCACAGCTGGCCTCACGCAACGTAATCGACCGCCTGATCGAATCGGGCAAGTGGACCGTTGGGCTGGTCGTGCTGATGATGACGTCGGTGGTGTGGCTGGTTGGTTTTCTGCTGGGTGCGGTGCCGGTTCCGGGCAGACGCTGGTTGCCGATCGTGCTGGCGATCCTCTGCCTGCACCTGGCCCACGTGCCGTACTGGTATGCGGGGATCATGAACTGGCACTATGTGTTCGAGAGTGCTCCGTTGTTGTGCCTGCTGGTGGCGGGTGTGACGGTGGGTCTGTGGCAGGCGTCCTTGCGTGTTGGTCGAGTCGGCCTGGCGGTCGCCTGGACCGGGCTGCTGCTGGTCACGCCGATGACGTCGTATCTCGAGTTTGCTCCGGTCTGGTCCCCGTCGCGGATCGACCTGGCCGTTGGCGAGGTCGGGTTTGCCCGCGCCCGCCATGCCGAGTTCCGCAAGCGGGTTGCGCTGCGAACCGGAAATGACAAGGCGCTGGTACTGGTCAAACCCGATCCGGCCGATCGACACATCGACCTGGTCGTCAACGACCCGATGCTCGACAGCCATGTGCTGGTGGGCCGCTACATTCCGAAGGTGGCGCCGATGTGGTGGGTGTTGAAGGTATTCCCGGACCGACGGGTCTTCGTGTTTGATGTAGTGGGCGGTGGCATGCGGGAGATTCGACGGTGAGCGGAGCGGGGGAGGTGACTGGTGGCCGGACCTGGCGGATCGGGAACACGACCCGCGTCCTGGATGGTGACCCGTGGCTGATGGGGATCCTGAACGTGACCCCCGACAGTTTTTCCGACGGCGGGGAGTGCGTCACGATCGAGTCGGCGGTCGAGCGCGCTCGCAGGATGGTCGCAGCCGGGGCGGCGATGATCGACGTCGGCGGCGAATCGACTCGACCGGGAGCGGACCCGGTCGACAACGACGAAGAACTGCGGCGGGTGGTGCCGGTGGTCGAGGCGGTGGCTGCCGCGGTGGATGTGCCGATCTCGATCGACACGATGAAGGCGGCGGTGGCCCGGGCTGCGGTCGAGGTGGGGGCGAGCGTGGTGAATGATGTCTCGGGTCTCGAGGCCGATGCCGAGATGGTGGCGACGTGTGTCGAGCTGGACGTGGCGGTCGTCTGCATGCACATGCGGGGCACGCCGCAGACGATGCAGGACGACCCGGTCTATGAAGACGTGGTCGAGGACGTGGCGAGTTATCTCGAGAGTCGGCTCGATCACCTGGTCACGGCGGGTCTCTCGGCCGAGCGGGTCGTGCTCGATCCGGGGATCGGTTTCGGCAAGACCGCCTCGGACAATCTCGAGTTGCTGACTTCGATCGACCGTCTGCATCGTGCCGGTCGCCCGCTGCTGGTCGGTCATTCGCGGAAGCGGTTTCTTTCGAAGCTGCTGGGACGGTCGGTCGAGGAGCGGCTGGCCGGGACGATCGGAGTGGCGGTGGCGCTGGCGGGGCAGGGGGTCGAGATCATCCGGGTGCACGACGTGGGGGCGGTCAACGACGCGCTCTTGGCCTGGCGGAGCGTCAGCGAGCGGGCCTAGCAGGCTGTTGAAAAACACAAGTTTGGGGATGGGACGGGGTCAGACGCCGCCCGCAGAAAGTCCCGCTCCACCCAGAACGGCACGCAGGCGGGGCCTGACCCCTTTTCAACCAGCACTCGTTGCAACTCGAAGAAGGGGTCAGGCCCCGCCTGCGAAA
>Ga0066376_10000128_pt1 | contig 63132 bp, 58 predicted proteins | sample Knorr_S15_td_Bot_FD_77009 | JGI IMG/M metagenome (GOLD analysis project Ga0066376, IMG submission 77009) | Marine microbial communities from Southern Atlantic Ocean transect - Knorr_S15_td_Bottom_ad_5009_LV_A | ecosystem: Environmental > Aquatic > Marine > Oceanic | place: Southern Atlantic...
TCCTCCTGGCTGGTGATTACGAACGCCCGGAAATCCTCTTCCAGGGGTCCAACCTGGTCCTCCGGCACCGGAGACACCCACCCGCTGTTTACGTACTTCCATTGAGGCAAGGGGGTCGCCGTCTCCGGAATTATTTTCGCAGTCGCAGTCGGATTGTCAGCCGGGTTCTCAGCAAATGAATTAGTGGTCTGCGGGGCAACGGTGGTTGTGGAGTTTTGAGTAGTGACGGCTGAAGTAGACGAAATTTCGTCGCCTCCACCGCATGCCGATATCATCGCGGATATCATCAATGTAGCCGAAACTACCAAAAACATCGCCCGGCTAAATAGCTTAATGACCATGGCTAACTTTCAACCGAATCGCTTTCCAAAATCCCCACTCCGAGTTAGGTCAATTCCACGATTATCTGTATTGCAGTTCGTTCCTTGTGCTCTGGTTCCGGGAACATAATACCAATTCCGGTGGCCTTAAACCATTACGGCTCAGAGACGAACATTGGATTGTGCTGCGGGCGTTAACTATAGCCAAATGTTATCGATTCTGGTGTCTGCAGGCTTCAAAACGCAAAATACCTCATTCCCGGTGCGTGCGTTGTCTTGAAAATGACAAAAGGGAATGTCAGACTATATACATGCGCATAGGAGCATTCGAGATTAACGATCCGGTCCCAAAGATGGACAACCCTCACGTTCTGGCCGTGCTGAGGCCGTGGATCGACGTAGGTAGCGTCGGCACATTGAGCCTGAGCCGGGTTGAACGTCACCTGAATGCCCAAGAGATTGGCCGATTGGCCCGACCGGGCCGTTTCTACGACTTTACGAGATACCGGCCCCGCTCCTACATCAATCAAGGCACCAGGGAATACTCCATTCCCAGTACCGTGATTCGGTTCGCCAAGCGCGAGACATCTCCCGACCTTATCTTCCTGCATCTCCTTGAGCCCCACTCGTACGGCGAAGATTTCACCGACTCAGTGATGGAGCTTCTAAGCTACTTTGGCGTAAAAAGGTACTCCCTTGTCGGCGCTATGTACGACATGGTGCCTCATACCCGGCCCCTGTTGGTGTCCGGCGGTATCGGAGAACCCGACGCCGAAGAAGAGTACAAGATGCTCAATACCCGGCCCAGCAATTACGAAGGCCCAACCACCATCACCTATCTCATTCCTCTACAAGCGGGAAAGATGGGCATGGAAACACGCACCTTTGTAGTCCACCTACCCCAGTATTTCCAAGTGGATGAGGACTTCACCGGCACGTCACGATTGATGGAGATTCTCTGCAACGTTTATCAACTCCCCAAACGGTTGATGGACCCGCAGCGGGGCCGTGATCAATACCAGGCTCTACAGAAAATCGTTAGCGACGCCTCGGAGGTAGGCTCATTGCTGAGCCGCCTGGAAGAGCGTTACGACAAGGAACAGAACGAAGAATCGGCTCCAAAGCCCTTGTCCCCAAACATAGAACAGTTCTTGCGGGATTTGGACCTGGACCTAGAGTCTCCTGATTCGCCAAATATTGATTCGCCGTTTTTTGATGAAACAGAAGATGCGGATGATTCTGAGCCGGAACGGCCTGAGTAGGTTTTGGTGGTTCCGGCCCGTCCTGTTGTTCTCTGGCCAGACTCTCCAACGAAATGATAGTGTTATCTTCTGGAGATTGACCCCAGAGATATCATTTTGGCGGAACCAAAGGTCAACGCTTCCACCACATATCCTCCCAATCCGCTGGAACTCCTCCAAAACTTGATTCGGTTTGACACCACCAATCCTCCCGGCAACGAAAGAGAGTGCGTCGGATACAATCAGGCTCTCTTAGAATAGGCCGGTCTGGAAACCACCATCCGCTCCCGCTCACCATTCCGCCCGAACCCGATTGCTCGTGTCAAAGGCATTGGACAAGCGCCTCCCCTGTTGCCCCACGGGCACGTGGATAAGGACGCTTTCCAGGCGTGAAAAGCCCTGTCCTTCAATTGACGTGCAAAAACCCATGTGGTAGAGTGAATTCAACTGTCGCTCCCGGTTTTGTTGAACAATTTAGTGAAAGAATTAGTATTAGAGATTTTCTCTAAATCAATCGTGGGGAAGGCGTTCCGGAGGTAAAGGAGCATAGCTAGGCAATATAGGGTAAACGAGCGGATTACGAGCCCTCAGGTTCGCGTCATCGGTGACGAAGGCGAGCAGCTCGGCGTGATGGATGTCAGACGAGCGTTGCAACTCGCACGAGATGCGGATGTGGATTTGGTTGAGGTAGCTCCCAACTCAGACCCTCCTGTTTGTCGCCTATTAGACTACGGCAAGTTACGGTACCTTACATCGAAGAAAGAGCGGGAATCGAAGAAAGGTCAGAAGAGTAACGACCTGCGTGAAGTCCGGTTCCGGCCCAATATCGGCACCCATGACCTAGATTCCAAAACACGCAAGGTGCGGGAATTGATTCTGGACGGTTCCAAAGTCAAACTAACCGTGCGTTTCCGCGGTCGGGAAGCTGCTCACCAGCAATTGGGACTTGCGGTCCTAAAACGAGTGGCCGATGAGCTCAAGGATGAGGTTAGACTAGAAAAAGCGCCGGCGTTGGAAGGAAGGGCACTGTCCATGATTCTGATTCCTTCTGCCCAGCCCGCCCAAAAACCGGAACGGCCCGAAAAAGCCGCACCAAAATCTGATAAACCAGAAGAGCAAAGCGTAGAAGATTTAGCAAATGCCCAAACTTAAAACGCACAAGGGCGCCAAAGCCCGCATACACATAACCGGAACCGGAAAGCTGATGCGCCGAAAGCGCATGAGCAGCCATCTCAGGCGCAAGAAGCCAAACAAGGTTACCCGTAAGTTCGCCCAGAAAATGTTGGTGGACAAGAGCGACGTGCCCCGTCTCAGAGCGCTGCTCGGCATCGGCTAGCCGGTCCAAAGCCATCCCGAAACACCCCAACCCAATTACCATCAAACTGGAGTCTTGTTTTGTCTAGAGTCAAACGTGGTGTTACAAAACATGCCAGGCACAAAAAAGTGCTGTTGGCCGCCCGTGGTTTTCACGCCTCTTCTCACAGAAACTATAAATGGGCCAAAGAAGCCCTGATTCACGCTTGGGACCACGCCTACCGCAACCGTAGAGAGCGGAAAGGGGAGTTCCGGCGTCTCTGGATTATCCGTATCGGCGCAGCTTGTCGCCAGTTGGGAACAACCTATAGTCGGTTCATCTTCGGCCTGAAAAAAGCAGGCATAGAACTTGACCGCAAGATTCTGGCTGACCTGGCCGTTCGAGACTTCCCGGCATTTGAAAAACTGGTGGCTCTGGCAGCCCAGAACGTTGAGGAAGGCCAGCAGAGTGCGGCAGCGGCATCACCTGTTGCCCAATCCGATAGTGCCCAAGACGATGGAACTCAATCCGATGAAACCCAAGACGAGCCTGAGGAAGTAGAAGCCTAGCCCAGTCAAGCTTCACCCAGACACCAAAAGGTGCGGCATAAGCCGCACCTTTTTTATTCCCCAATTATCGGAGCGAGACACCCCCACTACTGGAGTCGCTAGTTATTTAGCTCTTTGGCTGCACCCTGGCAAACCCATAATACGTGTCGGAGTCCAAGATACGTGAGAGTCCCTTCTCGGTGACGTTTATTGGCCGCACGGGGGTTGAATATTTCTCGGTCAACTCGTAGTGCAGGTCGCTAAGGAGCGTGGGTGAGTTTCTCCTAGTCAGCAACAACCGGAACACGATTTCTTGAATCGGCATGTCCGTGAGGATGAAATTCTCGTCGTCGGCACAATGACTGGCGATTTCATCCACCAGTTTTTTGGCATCGGGCAATTCGGTGTCCGGGTTCTTTCTGGAAGGAGACGTGGGAGGGCGTCGGTCCGCCATTATAGCGACCGCAGACCGCTTCAACTCTGCGATCCTATCGAAGCTAATCTGGTAAACCAAGGGAACCTCGGGCTGTTCGATTGTTTCCTCTTCTGGTGTGGTCATAGGTCTACCTCTTCATTCCAATCAAGCATGATGATACGCACCCTTTCGCCGGCCCGTTTGGTGGCCAGGTTTTCAGGGCAGATAGCCAATCCGTTGGCGCGGGACATGGATGTTAATATGTTGGATCCTTGAGGGCCAGCGGGTTTGGCGTAATAGGTGCCATTTCGCCGCTCTACCTCAACTCTGGCATAAACTCGCCTGCCGTCGGCGTTGTGAATCGGGCCGGTCAGCACTCCCTCCACCACGGGTCGAGGCAAACGGCCTCTACCCAGCATCGTACGGATGGCGGGCCGGGCAAACATCTCAAAGGCTACCATGGCACTAACCGGGTTACCGGGAAGCCCCAGTAACGGTACGGGCCTGCCTTTCGGATTGTTCAAGTGGCCGAAAGCCAGGGGTTTGGCCGGTCGCATCCGCACCGACCAGAAGTTCATGTCGCCCCGCTGAGTTAGGACGTCCTTAACTATGTCATAGTCCCCTTTGGAAACCCCTGCCGAAGTGATAACCAGGTCCGAATCCAAGGCGGCTTCCAGCTTGCTGCGCAAATCCTCTATGTTGTCCCTGGCGATACCCAACATCTTGGGAATTCCGCCGCATTCGATCACGGAGGCTGCCACGCTGGCGCTATTGCTGTCGTAAATCTTAGCAGGTTCCAGAGAATGCCCGATTTCCGACAACTCGTCACCGGTGGCCAAGATGGCCACCACCGGGCTACGCACCACCGGCACCGACCCCAGCCCCAAGGAAGCCATCACGCCAACTTCGGCTGGCCGTATGACGGTCCCTCGGTCCAGGACCAACTGTCCTTGGCGCACATCTTCTCCGGCCGGGCGAACGTTGCAACCATAGGGCAGGTCGGCCATGATTGCTACTACTTCCAGTGGGTCGCCAGCCGCTTTACGAGCAATCTCATCAGTCTCTTCAAAGGGGACCACGGTATCGGCCCCGCTGGGAATAGTCGCCCCGGTCATTATGCGCACTGCGGTGGCAGGCAACACCGTTTGGGTAGGAACCTGGCCAGCAGCCACCAACCCTATGACCTTTAGCATTCGAGGCGCGTCTTCGGAGGCGTCCACTATGTCTTCCCGGCGCACCGCATAACCGTCCATGCCCGAATTGGCGGACGGTGGAAGGTCCAGTGGCGCGCTTATGTCCACTGCCAATACATGGCCGAGGGCTTCCAACAAAGGCATCTCAACCGGCTCCAACGGGCTGAAGCTGGCCATAATCCGCTGGTAGGCCTCTTCCACGCTTAGCATATCTTGCTGGTTATGCCGATGGCCATGCTGATGAGCGGCTTCGGCATCCCCAGCATGATGTTGTATGTGACTACTCATAATATACCTTAAGTTGCTGGGACCCGGCCCGCTAACTGCGGAGCGAGGCCCCAACCTCACGTTCCAGATTGCGCAACAATCCCTGCAAGGAACGATTGACTTCTTCGGTGGTCAACGTGCGGTCATTAGCCTGAAAGTGGACGTGGTAGGCCAGAGACTTCGTCCCCGGTTCCACGTTCTCGCCGCTGTAGATATCAAATAGCTCGGCACGAACCACTCCCCGGTGGCGGTTGATTATACCCTCAACGGCGGCCGCAGTCACATCAGCGGGTAATACCAATGCCAGGTCTCTGGTGGCCACTGGGAACCGGGATATCTGTGAAAAATGCCTACTGGCGCCGGGGATTGCTTGTAGCAGGGTATCTAGCATCAGTTCGAAATATGCTACAGGTCGGTTCCTCAAATCAAATTTATCAGCCACCGCCTCATGCACTTCTCCTACATGACCTAAGATTGTGCCGTCCTTATCATTCAACCTAATCACAGCACAGCGACCCGGATGGAAAAATGGGACTTGGGCGGCCTGGTACTCAACGGTCACATCCAAGCGTTCCAACAACGCTTCCACAACGCCCTTGGCGTCGAAGAAATCCAAGGCCTGGCTGACTTCCAACCAAGAAGACTCTGTCCTCTGTCCCGCCAGTAGGCCGGAAACCACCTGGCGTTCTTCGGGAAGGTCGCCGGGCCGAGGCAGAAACACTCGTCCCACCTCGAATAAGCGAAATGGGCCTTCGCCGTGGCCTTGGTTAGAGGCCAAGGTACCCAGGATGCTGGGCCGCAGCGTTGGTCGAAGCCACTCTTCGGAAACATTCATTGAGTTGGACAATCGCAAAGCCTGGCCAGAAATTTCTGGCGAAGTCCCGGGCGAATCATCCGGCGAATTCTCTGGCCATTCCACCTTTTGTAGGTCATCCAAACTCACCAAGGGATAGTTGATAACTTCCTGCATGCCGATGGCCGCCAGATCGTCCTTAACCGTCTCCGCCAGCCTTCGGTCCAACTCCGGCCTCTGCTGTGGAATAGGAGTTGAGAGCGCCGTAACAGGAACGGAGTCATAGCCAGCAATCCTGACCACTTCCTCGATCAGGTCTTCTTCTATGTTGATGTCATTTCGCCAGTAAGGAACATCGACCTCCACCACATCAGAACCTTCCCTGTGGATGGTGAAGCCCAAGGAACGGAGAACCCGATCCACCGTTTCCGGTTCAAAATCCATGCCCAATATCTTGTTCAACCGCCGGGCGGTCAAGCGAACCTTCTGGGTTTCTTGGGGCGCTCCAGCGAACACATCGATGATGCCGGAAGCGACGCGGCCCCCGGCCGACTCTTGAAGCAGTTTAGTTGCCCGGCGAAGACCTATGGGCGCGAGCTCGGATCTCAGCCCTTTTTCAAACCTGAGTGTCGCTTCGGTTCGCAGTCGGAAGGACTGGGCGGTTTCCCGGTTGTTGAGGCCATCGAACGTAGCCGACTCAAGGAGAACATTGGTCGTCGACTGGCTAATCTCGCTGTTGGCGCCACCGATGACCCCGCCGATGGCGATGGGTTGGGTGCTGTCGGCAATCACCAATACGCTGTCGTCCAGATTGCGCTCCACACCATCCAGAGTAATCATGGTCTCGCCGGGTTTTGCCCGACGGACAATTATGGTCCGGTCCTTCAGCAGGTCGTAGTCAAAGGCGTGGAGTGGCTGGTTGTACTCCAACATGACAAAGTTGGTCACGTCAACCACATTGTTGATGGGTCGCAGCCCGGCCTTGGTCAGGCGGTCCTGCAACCACTGGGGGGACGGGCCGATGGTCACGCCGGTGATTAGACTCGCCGTATAGCGGTAACACAAGTCAGGGTCCGCGATGCTGATGGATATTTGGTCGGCTATCGGGTCCCCTTCCTCGGGATAGCTCCCATCGGGTTCCCGGACGTCTTGACCGGTCAGCGCAGCCACTTCGTGGGCGACACCCAGGATAGAAAAACAGTCCAGACGGTTGGGGGTAACTTCCAAGTCCAGCACTGTATCGCCCATATAATCGTCCAATGGCATTCCCAGAGGAGCGTCTTCGGGGAGAACAATGATACCTGAATGGTCTTCCCCCAGTCCCAACTCCAAGGCGGAGCAAATCATACCTTGGGATTCCACACCGCGAATCTTCGCCGCTTTCAGCGTCTCGTGTTTCCCGGTGTGGGTATTTAGCAGGTTGGCGCCCACTGTGGCGAAACAAATCTTCTGGTTGGCCGCCACGTTCGGGGCACCGCAGACCACTTCCATCTTCTCTGATTCTGCCGGGCCGGTGGTCACTTGGCATAAGGACAGGCGGTCGGCTTGAGGATGGGGACGGACAGAAGTCACCAGCCCAACGAAGCAGCCACTCCAACCTCCCGTTTCCAGCACTTCCCCCACCTCGACTCCTGCCATAGTTAACCGGTGGGCTAGGTCCTTGGCGGGGATGTCCACGTCAACGTATTCCCGCAACCAACTAAGTGGTACTTTCAACTGATAATCTCTTCTAAAACTGGCGCAAGAAGCGCAGGTCGTTGGCATAGAACAAACGGATATCGTCTATGCCGTACTTGAGCATTGCTATGCGTTCCGGTCCCAACCCAAAGGCGAAGCCGGTGTACTTCTCGGTGGCGGATCCCACTCCTGCCAGCACCTTCGGATGAACCATGCCGGCCCCCATTATCTCGATCCAACCGCTGTCCCGGCAGATTCGGCAACCGCTGCCCTCGCCGTCGCAAGCGAAACAGTCGATGGACATATCAACGCCTGGTTCCACGAAGGGGAAATAATCGCAGCGGAAACGCACCTTTCGGTCTTCACCAAACATCCGGCGAGCGAAGGCGTAAAGAGTGCCCTTAAGGTCGGCAAAAGTGATTCCTTCGTCCACCGCCAGACCTTCCACCTGATAGAAATGCCACTCGTGGGTGGCGTCAGTAGCCTCATAGCGGTAGCACTTTCCGGGCACCACAACTCTTATGGGTGGCTTGGAATTCTCCATCACACGGGCTTGCATGGGCGACGTGTGTGTACGCAGCAGCATGGGCTGCTCTCCGGCTTCATTCTGGTAATCGACCCACAAGGTGTTCCACATGTCCCGAGCAGGATGGCCCTTGGGAATGTTTAGCATCTCGAAATTGTAGTGGTCCCACTCGACTTCCGGCCCTTCCACGATACCAAATCCCATGTCGGCAAACGCGCCGCAAATCTCCCGCACAATCTGGGTGGTTGGGTGAAGTCTGCCCATGGCGGTGGGCCGACCAGGAAGGGTTACATCCAGCCGGTCTTTGTCAGCTGATAACGCCAATTCGGCACGGTGTATCTCATCCGATCGGCGCTCCAACCCTTGTTCCAAGGTCCCCTTGGCTTCATTGGCTAGAGAGCCCACCACCCGGCGTTCCTCCAGGCCCAAGCCGGAAAGTCCTCGGAGAAGGAGAGTCAATCGTCCGCGTCTGCCTAAATAGCCGGCCCGCCAAGTTTCCAATTCGTCATGGGTTTCCAGCCGGTTTAATTCATCCACCGCTTCTTTGGTCAGTTGTTGTATTGATTGGCTCGAAGGAGCCTGGCCTGGAAGCGAATCATCGTTCGATTGGGTCAAGTCTGCACGCTCGTCTTTTTATACGTACCGTTGAGGAAAATAGCTACATGTTTTTAGCTAAGCTCGGGTTAGGCCATTATAAAAATTGGGTCACTGGCGGTCAAGTTTTTGAAAAACGAACCCGCCCACACTGCTTCCATGCACCCATGAGAGAGTGTACACCGTAAACGCTTCCCAGTGGTGACATAACAAGATTAGCTTAGAACATATGTTCTGATAAAATCTTACCAAAGTCGCAATAAATGTTGCGCGCCGGGGACGGTATAGTCAGCGTCCTCGGTCTTGGCACTTGTTGCGACGGATTGCCAACTATTCCACTACAACACTAACCGGAGGATTCGTGAGCTGGTTCCTTCTGAAAGCCTGCCCAAAGTGCCAGGGAGACTTGGCGTCGGACGACGGCGACTGGCTGTGCCTGCAATGCGGCACCTATTACTATACGGGTCTTTACCGCAATTCAGGAACTTCCCCTGGCCACGGCGCTAATAAGGCCAACAAGGCCGCCTTGCGGCCTGAAGCCGCAGACCCAGCCAGCGCTCAAAGGGATTCTCAGGCTGAGCGAGTTAGACCAAGCCCACAAAATGAATTTCCCAAGGGCCAAGAAAAGTCACTGGTTTGGGCCCTGGGAGCGAGCCAAACCGTGGCGGTCACTGCCCCCGAGCGTTCCATGGTTGTTGCTAATCTCACGCAGGCCAGTATTTTGCGCACAATCAACCGGGAGACATTCCAGCGATGAGCCGAGGAAACGTTGGGGCGTCCTTGCTGGCTTTGGACGCCGGCGTCCGGAAGACCGGATGGGCCATATTGGGTTCCGGCCGCCAGGTGAGTACCGGGATGATTGGCATGAAGGGCCGGCGAGGCATCGACGCCCCCGCCCGTTTAGCCCACATGGTCGCCAAACTAGACCAGCTGGCGGACGAGTGGCGTCCGGCAGCAGTGGCCCACAGTCGTCCCTCGGGCATCCACTGGCCTGTCCCCGCCTTGGAGTTGCTGGAAACAGCCCTCTTCGATTGGGGTCTGCGGCGAGGTCTCCAGGTTTATGCCTATACCACCCAAGAGGTCCGTAACGCCGCCACCGGCCATCCTAATTCCTCCAAGGATGAACTGGCCTATGCCGTGATGGTTGGCTTGGGCCTCATAGGGGCTGAAAAGAACGCTCAAGAATGGGAAGCGATCGCCGTTGGCCGCTACCACATGGCCAAGCAGCGGGCCAATCGCCTGTCTGCCCCTGTACCTGCCAATCTGCCTGAAAGCTCCTACGGAAAGAACCATGAGCCGCTGTGAGTCTCACGGAGCTACGGCTGGCTCGCACAACAACTTGCGGACGGTTAATAGGGAAATAAATATCGAGCAACAACCAGGAATTTAGCGCTCATATTAGGCATCGTGAATGGGCCTGTCGACCTGCCGATTTGCACGGTGGTCCACGGAATATATTCCGATAAATCGCCCAACTGACATGCTACAATCCTTCCAGTTTTGCCGGTCCCTATTATAGCCATCCGTCTGCCGGGCAAGCCGAATCCTCAGCTAAGGAGCGTTCTGATGAAGCGCAGCACTGACAGGATACTGACCACCCATACCGGGAGCCTACCCCGGCCGATGGACTTGGCAACGATGTTAGAAGCCCTAGATTCCGGTGAACCCCTGAATCAAGACGCCTTCAAAACACGGGTTCGGGAGGCGGTGGTAGAGGCCGTCGGGAACCAGGTGGAGTCCAGGGTGGACGTGGTCAGCGACGGTGAGCAAGGGAAAGTGGGTTACTCCACATATGTCCGGCACCGGCTGACCGGATTCGAAGGAGAAAGCTCTGTTAGCGTTCTGTCCGACTGGACCGACTTTCCGGCGGCAATCGCTCGCCAACCTCAAAGATCCACCGTGATGCGCCCTGCTTGCGACGGCCCGATAGAGTGGAAAGACAAGGAACAGCTACAAACGGATATTAGCAACTTCAAAGCCGCCCTGTCGGCCTCGGATGCGACAGAAGCTTTTATGACCGCAGCGTCTCCGGGCGTCGTAGCCCACTTCATGTTAAACCGCTATTACCCTAGCCGGGAGGCCTACCTGGCCCGGCTGGCCGAAGTCATGAAGGAGGAATACAACGCCATACATCAGGCCGGTTTCTTGTTGCAAGTGGACTGCCCTGACTTGGCCATGGGGCGTCATTTGAGGTTCCCAGACCTGAGCAACCAGGAGTTCTTGAAGGTAGCTGAAGCCAATATAGAAGTGCTGAACCACGCTCTAGCCGACATACCGCCCGACCGCATCAGGCTTCATCTATGTTGGGGGAATTACGAGGGGCCTCATCACCGGGACATACCCATGGAAGACATCATCGGCATCGTGTTCAAAGCCAGGCCTCAAGCTGTCTCCTTTGAAGGAGCAAACCCACGGCACGAGCACGAATGGGAGGTATTTAAAGACGTCAAACTTCCCGACGATAAGATAATCATTCCGGGCGTGTTGGATTCCACGACCAACTACATCGAGCATCCCAGATTGATTGCCCAAAGAATCGTCCGTTACGCCGAGTTGGTGGGCAAAGAGAACGTCATCGCCGGGTCCGACTGCGGTTTCGGCACATTCGGCAGAACCAGCTACACCGTGGAGCCAGAGATTGTCTGGGCCAAACTCCGGGCGATGTCAGAGGGAGCCCAGCTTGCCAGTAAACAACTTTGGGGCTAAAACGGGGAAAACCCTGTCTAGTGCCCTTCACCGTCCGGAAATAGCTTCTCACCAGCGAGAATCGGAACCTTAAGCCGGTTTCCGGGAGGCGGTATCGGGCAAGACCAGTTGGGATTATAAGCGCAGTAGGGGTTGTAGGCGTAATTAAAATCAATCAGGTAGCGCCCATCGTGCAATTGGACCAAATCCAGATACCTCCCTGCGCCATAGGTCTCACTGCCGCTGGTGGCATCCGCGAAGGGCAGGAAAAACTCCTCTACGTCCATCCCCCGGAAGACGGTTAGGCTCACATCCTGGCCCTCAACGTTGAAGTTAAACTTGCCCCAACGAATCTGAGTGGTGGAGTCACCGGTGCTGGTGATGATTTCCGTGGGCTCCTTTTCTTGGTCTGGGAACTCTTCCAACGTCACTTCGAATCGCAGTTGGGGATTCTCTGGATAGTATTCCAGATTGCGGAAGCTCTCTTGTTGCTGGGGCGTTAGGGGCGAGTGCCCGTCTGCGGCGAATAACTCGTCCTTGGATTTTCTGAATTCCGTTAGCTCTGACATGTCTCTGTTTTCCTTATTAAGATCGAACGAAATAAAGCCTGAACAAAAAACTGCTGGCTGTCGGGCGGCTCATTGTCGGATGAAAACCGCCGCCAGTTTGGCCCAATAATCCGGCTCTAATTGCTACCAACCTGTTGGATGCACCCAGCGTGTTTTGGATGCGTCAACCGCTTCCGCTAATCCTTCTGCTAATACTTCCGTGCGTCTCCCCCCTCTGCCTCATCTCCAACACGAGGGCGAATATCAGAGACGTGTATAATAACCGCCATCAGGCTCCTGCGTCCCAGGCATGTTTGGGCAACTGCCAGTCTCATGCAACCAGACGCCCGAGGGCTTGTCTCGATAGGAGAAAATCCATGCCGATAATTCAGCGACCTTATGTTCCACCCGAAGACCAAGTGCCTAACGAAGACCAATACGTGAATCCCGGCGACCCTCAACAATCCGAAGGGTTTGCAGGAGAAGCGATTACTTTCTACTCCGACTCCATGCACATCTTCAGCAGCCTTTATTCTGCCGTACTTTTTTTTGGCGAACAGTTGGAAGAACGAGAGCCGATTCTGCGGGCTAGAATCAAGGTCAGCCCCCAGATGCTCAAAGCCATAGCCCTCTTGACCGCCAAACACGTCAAGGAATATGAGGAAGCCGTCGGTCCTATCACACTGCCTGATCAGGTCTACGCAGCCTGGGAGCTCCAGCCAAAACCGGAGCAAGCTTAATGCCGGAGAAATTTTAATGCCGGAACCGGTGGACCGGACTATAGCCGAGGATTTGGCTTCCCCGGTGGATATTCAACCGGGAAAGGACGAAGCGACGCCGCCCGATTGGACTTGGCGCCGCATCAGCTCCAGCCTGCCCAACGCAGCGACTTTTAACCTGAGCCACAGCGACGTCAGCCGGGTCATAATTGATGTACTCCACGCTTCCGACTCGCCGCCCGAGGCCCCGTTTGTGATATCCAAGGACATACCCATCATTATCATTGATAGCTTAGACAAGTACTGGGCCGGCGAAGCGAAACAAACCCTGCCTTTAAACGGCATCCGGGTTCCTGTGGAACATGACACAATCGAGGGAGCGAAACGAGCGTTGGCAGCGGATTTGGCGGCCCAGATGCGGTTGCTGTTGTTGCTGTCGTCCTCGGCCAGAGAAGGCAGGCTAGCCCCCCAACTGCGGCAGAACATGGAAATGCTCAGCCAATTCTTGAAGCCCGCCAGTCAGGATTAAACGAATCCGGGGCTTCTGACGGATGGCTATCGCTAACTCAGGATTTCCGAAAGGCGGGTGAACAATTCGTCGTTGGGAATGGTTTCTGCTTCGGCGTCCTTGCGGCCCTTCACTTCCACCACGCCATTCTTGAGGTTTCTGGGGCTTATTACCAATCGAACGGGGAGGCCAATCAGGTCTGCATCGTTGAACTTCACCCCGGCGGCTTGGTCTGTGCGGTCATCGTACAGAGTCTCAAAACCCTGCTCCCACAAATCGGAGTAAAGCTTGTCGGCGGCAGCGGCTACTTCTTCATCGGACAGATTTAAGCCTACTAAGTGAATCTGATACGGTGCGATGGGTATCGGGAAAACCAGGCCCTTATCGTCATGGTTTTGCTCAATGGCGGCAGCCAGCAAGCGCCCAACCCCGATGCCGTAGCAACCCATGATAATCGGTTGTTGCTCGCCCTCATTATCCAGGAATAGTGCACCCATGGACTCGCTGAAAAAGGTGCCCAGCTTGAATATATGGCCAACTTCAATACCTCTCGTCGCCTCCAAGGCATGACCGCAATGAGGGCAGAGTTGACCCGGTTGGGCCAAGGCAATATCGGTCAGAACATCGACTTCAAAATCTCGTGGGTAATTGGCCCCGGTCAGGTGGGTATCAGGCTTGTTCGCTCCCACCACAAAGTTTGCCCCATTGGTGATTGATGTGTCCGCGATTCGCTTGATTCCGTTCAAACCCACGGCGGAAGCGGAGCCAGCCACCAGTCCTGCGCCTTTGACCTCTTCGTCGGTGGCCAAACGCAGGTCCGTGGCGTGGAGTGCATTTTTGAGTTTGACCTCGTTTACCTCCAAGTCACCCCGCACTGACACCAAGACGACTTCGCCATCGGCGGAGTAGAAAACAGCCTTGATTGTCTTGTCCTCGGTTATGTTAAGAAACTCGGCCAGGCTGGCGATAGTCTTAATACCCGGAGTGCTGACCTCTTCCATCGCCTGAGCGGATTCTGCTGGCGCCTCCGCCAATCCAGCCACGGCTTTCTCGGCGTTGGCGGTGTAGCTACAGCTAAGGCAGGTGATAACCGTGTCTTCACCCGTGGGTGTGGCCAAGATAAACTCGTGGGAATCTTTCCCGCCGATGGCCCCACTGTCCGCCTCGGCCATCAGAACGGGTAAGTCACACCGGCGGTAGATGTTCCGGTACGCTTGGGCCATGGCCTGATAGCTCTGGTCCAGACTCTCTTCATCGGCATTGAAGCTGTAGGCGTCCTTCATGTCGAATTCACGCACTCGAATCAGACCGGCCCTGGGGCGCGGTTCGTCACGGAACTTGGTCTGAATCTGGTACAGAATAACGGGAAGATCCCGGTAACTCTGTACGTTTGACCGAACGATGCTGGTGACCACTTCTTCGTGGGTGGGCGCCAGAACCATGGGGCGGCCTCTGCGGTCTTCCAGGGAAAAGAGGTTATCTCCGAAGGCTGAACGGCGGCCAGTATGTTCCCAAATCTCCATTGGCTGGAGAGTGGGCATCATGATTTCCTGGCCACCGGCGGCGTCCATCTCCTCACGGATAACGGATTCAATCTTACGAATGGCGCGCCAGGCCAAGGGCAAGTAAGAGTAGATGCCGGAGGCCAATTGTTGAATCAACCCGGCCTTTAGCATTAAGCGGTGGCTGGCCGTTTCAGCCTCGGGCGGATCCTCTCGCAGCGTTTTGCTGACAAGTTGGGTGAATCTCATGCCTCTGCCGGTGTCATTTCCACTTCTTCCATCAAGGCCGAAAGCATCTCCGATTCCGGCACCACCCGGACCTTTTCGCCTTTGCGGAAAATGATGGCCCGACCGTTCCCAGCGGCAATACCAACGTCGGCGTCTTTGGCCTCACCAGGCCCGTTAACCTCGCATCCCATCACAGCAACTTTCACTTCTTTGTTGCTCTTCTTGAGCAGAGCATCAACATCGTTTGCCAGTTTGACCACGTCAACATCGGCCCTGCCGCAGCTTGGGCAGGCTACAAGGATCGCGCCCTTTCGCCTGAGGTTCAACGATTTCAGAATATCGTAGCCTGCGGCCACCTCGTCGATGGAATCTCCGGCTAAGGACACGCGAATGGTATCTCCGATTCCCTCATACAGCAGTATGCCTAGACCCACGGCGGTGCGGATGGAACCCGAATCTTTGGTGCCAGCCTCTGTGATTCCCAGATGCAAAGGGTAGGGAACCATCTTGGACAATCGGCGGTAGGCTTCAATGGTGGTGGGCACATCAAAGGCCTTCATGGATATCTTGATGTTGTCGAAGTCCTGGTCTTCTAGGAGGCTAATCTCCCACAAGGCCGTGGCCACCATATGGTCCACAACGCTGTATTCACCCTCAGTCACGTCGTCTTCTTTGGGGAGCTTGTTCACCAGGTCCATATGCCTGGAAAAGCCCCTGGTGCGCCCGATGCCACCGACCGGAGGAAGACTGCCAAAGTTCACGCCGATTCGGATGGGAATACCTCGGTCTTTGGAGGCTTGAATCACCTGGAGTACTTGGGCTTCATCCCGCAGGTTCCCAGGGTTGAGCCGCAGGCAGTCCACGCCACCAGCCGCGCATTCCAATGCCAATTGGTAGTGGAAATGAATATCCGCAATCAACGGAATGTGAATCTGTTTCTTGATTTCCGCCATGGCTTTGGCCGCTTCCATGTCGGGAACGGCGCTACGGATAATCTCACAACCCGCTTCTTCCAATGCGTGAATCTGACGGACAGTGGCCTTAACATCCCGTGTGTCCGTCTTGGTCATGGACTGAACCGATATATCGGCGCCACCGCCAACTTTCACACCGCCGACGATTACTGGCCGAGTAGGACGACGCTTATCACTCATGGTGTCCTCGACAAAACCGCGTCCCGATTTGACTATTCACTGCCGAAATACCGATGGTGAATAATCACCCCAAGGATTTGGTTGGTTTGATTCCGGTTAAGACCCATAGGCGTTACGGCACACAAGTAAATACGCAAGTCTGCGCCGTACGGCTGGTCAGGGTAATGTTACACGAAGTGAAGGTGCGGTGAAAGGAGGGCGGAAAGGGATTAAATATCCAAAAGCTGGCTCTCTACCGGTCATCCGCCCAAAAAGCTACTGCCTTGGACCAGTCTGTTGATGTCGTTGGCGCTTATGACTAGGATTGCGCTAATCAGCAGGGCGAATCCCACAAGGTGAATCAGTCCTTCTTTTTCCGGCGGGACTTTCTTGCCCCGGCGCAGCCATTCCAGCACAACGAAGAACAACCGGCCGCCATCCAGCATGGGTATGGGCAGAATGTTCAAGATAGCCAGGTTTATGCTCAGAAGCACCGAGATAGCAAGCCAGCCGTGGATACCGCCGTCACGGGTGACCTCACCGGTGATTTGGGCGATGCCGATGGGGCCGGAAAATTCGGGAGCCGAGCCCGATGAGACAGCGCCGGTAATCGCCTGCTTCATGAGGACCATAGATTCCCAAGTGCTTACGAACCCTTGGGGAATGGCGACCCACGGCGGGTCGGAGCGCTTGACTGTCCGGCTGTCAACCAGGGTGGTAGTTATCCCGGTTAGCCACATTGTTGCCCCGGAGCGGTCGAATTCGGCGGACACTGACAGCACTTGTTCCTGACCGTCACGGCTGATGACCCAGTCCATCGGTACGCCTTGGCTGGCCTCAATGGCATCGATTAGTTCCCTCGTCTGGGTGATACTCTGGCCGCCCGAGCGCAACAGAACGTCACCGCTTTGCAAGCCAGCATTTTCAGCCGGAGACCCGGCTAAAACCTGCAAGACTTCCAACTGGCCGGTGTTTTGAGAGATGGCGATACCTGTCAACCACCTGCCAGGCGGTTGCTCGAACGTGGGCTGTACCCTTATGAGCTCCAGGATTCCATTGCGGTCAACCACCCACTCCATGGCATTACCGCCATTGAGGTTTATGGCACGGGTCAAATCGTTGCGGTTTTCTATCTCCTGCCCACCGGCTTTGACGATATGGTCGCCCGGCAACGCGCCCGCCACCTGTGCCGGAGAATCCTCGTTGACGCCGGAGATGACCACGCGGCCCACAAACTGGTCCTGAGGAATCATAAAAAGTATGGCGAGAATGACCACGGGCAGTACCACATTCATCAGCGGTCCGGCTACCAGAACCAGGAAGCGTGTGCCGGTGCCTTTGCTGGCCAGGCTGCGGGGGATTTCCGGGTTACTCTCCCCGGCCAACCGTACAAACCCGCCCAAAGGAGCCCAGTTGACGGAGTACATCATGTCTGCCAGGAGGAACGAGCCTCCGTCGGCTTCCACGGCGCGAATTTTTCCTTCGTGCTTCAACAGGTCGTCCGGCTCGGCATCATCGGACCCGTCATCCCTGGAAGTGGCGTCTTCTGAGGAGCGTTCTGCTTTAGCAAGCGCCTTAGGCTTGGCCGCCTCGATGATGCGGGCCACCAAATTGCCATGAGCGTCCTCGGTGGAGTAAACCTTGACCTTTTGGCCCAAGTTCAGGTCTGCCAGACCGCTTAGGTTCACGAACCGGGTGAAGGGGTCGATGAGGACTCGCGTTTTGCCGGTGTAGATGCCAAAGGCACGGGGCGGGAACCCCACGCCGAACTCAAGAACCTTGACTCCCAAGGCGCGAGCCGTGAAAAAGTGGCCAAGTTCGTGAACAACCACCAAGATGAGGAGCATGGGGACCAAGGTCCCTACAGCGATGAGGGCAGTCTGCATATACGCCTATCGGCCAGCTACCTCGCCAGCCCTCTTTACGGCCCAACGGTCGGCTTCCAAAAGTTCTTCCGCATCCGTCCCCGGCATCATCTTGTGGTCCGAGAGCACTTGGTCAACTACCCGATGGATGTCGGTGAATCCTATTTTCCCATCAAGGAATGCGCCCACGGCAACCTCGTCGGCCGCGCTGAGGACGGTGGGATAAGTGCCGCCGCGTTGCCCTGCGGATACGGCTAGGCCGAAGCAAGGATAACGCTCCGGCTCCATGGGCTGAAACGTTAGCGAATGAGAGATGCTGATATCCAGTTTTGGAATCATATCGTTGAATAATCGCTTGGGGTAAAAGAGGGCGTACTGGATGGGCAACCGCATATCCGGTGGGCCCATCTGCGCTTTGATGGAACCATCCTCAAATTCGACCATTGAATGTATGGTGCTTTGAGGGTGAATCACTACTTCTATTTTATCCCAGGGCACATCGAATAACCAGTGAGATTCGATTACTTCAAATGCCTTATTCATCATGGTAGCAGAGTCAATGGTTATTTTCTTGCCCATGGTCCATGTAGGGTGATGGAGGGCCAGTTCTGGAGTTACGCTGGCAAGTTCGTCAACCGGAGTGTTCCTAAAGGGGCCTCCGGAGCCGGTTATCATCAACCGTCGAATTGGATTATCCTCACCTCTCATGCACTGCCAAATGGCACTGGGCTCACTATCCACCGGCAGCACGGTGCCACCGTATTTGGCCTCGAAATCCTTGATCATCTTGCCGGCCATGACAATCGGCTCTTTATTGGAGAGGGCCACCAACTTGCCGTGCTTCAATGCGCTCAAAGTGGGAACCAGTCCCACACTGCCCATGGTCGCCACCATGACAATGTCCACCTCTTCCAAGGACACCATTTCATCCATGGGTATGAAGCCGACACCATTTGGCAGATTAGACGGACGATCTGTGCAGTAAATGTATTTGGGCTTAAACTCTTCGACCTGCCGCAACAGCAGGTCTCGATTATTTCCTCCCGCTAAACCCACTACATGAAAGTCATCCGGAAACGCTCTCACCACGTCCAGCGTCTGGCAACCAATCGAACCTGTGGAGCCCAGAACAACTATATTCTTCATAGTTAAATCTTCTATTGCTCAGAGTTTTGATGTCTCGTAATTTTCCCTGGTTCTTTTTTCCCGTTCTTTTTCAGGCCGAAGACTTAGGGTTCAAAGACTGTTGCGACAAGATAGTACACCAGCGGAATTGACACGACAACGGAATCCAGCCGGTCCAATACTCCGCCGTGTCCTGGAATTATACTACTAGCATCCTTCACATTGGACATTCTCTTCAGCTTGGACTCGAACAAATCTCCCGCCTGAGTAACTACCCCTACGCAGGCGCCAATCACCATTGGCTGCCATAGGGGTATATCCAGGTCCAATGCGTAACTAGCTATGGCAGCAATCACCAACGCAAAGATGAAGCCACCGGCTGCACCTTCCCATGTCTTACTGGGGCTAATCACAGGCGCCATGGCATGGGTGCCAAAGGTTTTGCCCACCAAATAAGCGCCTGTATCGGTTCCGAAAACAATCAAAAGCGTAAACAGCAGCCAATCCCGGCCTGCTTGGCTGGAAACAAGATCCGAGACGACCCCGGACGCAACCAGCGATTCACCGCTGGTATCGCCAATTTCATGCAATGCAAGGGCATGGGCCAGGAGGAAACCGGCGTAAACGGGACCAGCCAGCAGATAAATGGAAGCGGTCACAGGCCGACCGGAGGTGTAGTAGGCAATCAGCCAAAGTAAGCAGGCACCGGCCCCGACAACCATGATGATGAAAGAAATCACCAGGAAGCTGTTCAAGTCCGAGCTGGCTTGAGCGCCCACAACAAAGGCGACCGCCCAAATCATACCTAGAACCACCGGAAGAGGAGAGACGCCCTTGGGCCGCAGGCCATAGAACTCGCGGACGCCCAAGACCGCGACGACCGCTATCAGAACAGTTAACCCGGGAGAGCCGAACCAAACGGCAGCCACCAGCGCAGGGATGCCCACCGCCGCCGTAAGCGTCCGTTGGAGCAAAGCCTAGGCCTCTGGAGGGGTCACCCTGCCGAAGCGCCGCTGGCGGTTGCTGAATGCCTCCAGTGCCCGCTCCAGTTCGGCTGAGTCCAAATCGGGCCACAGTGTGGCAGTGTGGTAGTACTCGCTGTAGGCAGACTGCCACAGCAGGAAGTTGCTGATGCGAATCTCGCCGCCGGTCCGAATAATCAGGTCGGGGTCCGGGCAGTGGGCGGTGAACAGGTACTTGCTGAACAGCGCCTCGTTGATGTCCTCAGCGGGCACTTGGTCACGAATTACTTGCTTCACTGCCTCTAAGATTTCGTCACGACCACCATAATCAAACGCAAAATTTAGGGTCACACCCGTGTTGCCGCCGGTCAATTTTTGGGCGTGGTTTACGGCCTGCTCCAACTGAGGACTGAGCCGGTCCGCTTTCCCGATGTGGAGAATCTGAACATTCTTATCATGCAGGGATTGGGTCTGCTCTTGGAGCGCGTCGTACATGATTTCCAGGATTCCTTCCACTTCATCCACCGGCCGGTTCCAATTTTCCGTGGAGAAAGCATAGAGGGTGACGTACTTCACGCCCTTTTGCCCCAGCGTGTCCAAAACGCGCTGGATGCAATCTACGCCCACCCGGTGTCCGGCCAATCTTGGCAAGCCCCTCTTTTGAGCCCAACGACCGTTGCCGTCCATGATTATGGCGACATGCGTCGGCACTTTGGGGGGGTCTTTTCGTGCCTCGGAAGATTCTTGAGGAAGCTCGTCGGCCTGGGGCTGAGACGAATCAGTCTTGACGGTCATTCTTAGACCTGCATAATTTCCGCTTCTTTGGCGGTGCCTACTTGGTCGACTATTTTGGTGTGGCCGTCAGTGGTCTTTTGAAGTTGGTCTTGAGCCCGCCGATTCTCGTCCTGGGAAATCAGCTTGTCTTTCTCAAGTTTTCGCAGGTTTTCCTGGCCATCTCTGCGGACGTTTCTAATGGAAACCTTGCCGTCTTCCAGCTTCTTTTTCAACAGCCGCACCAACTCTTTGCGACGCTCCTGGCTCAGGGCCGGAATCGGAACGGTAATCATGTTGCCGTCGTTAGAAGGATTGAAGCCCATTTCCGATTTCATAAGGCTTTTTTCGATTTCGGCGAGAGCTTGTTTGTCCCAAGGCTGCACCATGATTGCTCGAGCGTCGGCCACCGAGATTGAGGCAATCTGATTCAGCGGCGTGGGTGTTCCGTAATAATCAACCGGGATGTTCTCAACCAATGCGGGAGTCGCCCTGCCTGTGCGCAAGGTATTCAATTCCCGGTTTAACGCATCGATTGCCCGGTCCATCATGGTATCGACCCCCTTCAGGATATCCTCAGGGGTTCGCTCACTGTCACCCTTCTGATTTTCAGCCATGATTACTCCTTCCCGCTGATGATTGTGCCAACCGGATCACCGGACAGGATACCGGCCATGCTGCCGGACTGGTACACATCGAAAACGATTATCGGCAATTTGTTGTCCATGCAGAGGGAGAGGGCGGTGGAATCCATCACTTGCAGCCGCCTACTCAGGGCTTCCATGTAATCCAACTCGCTAAAGCGGACGGCGTCGGGGTTTTCGTTGGGGTCGGCATCATATACACCGTCTACGTTGTTCTTTGCCATCAGTAGCACTTCTGCGCCGATTTCAAGGGCCCGGAGAGCGGAGGCGGTGTCGGTGGTCATAAATGGATTTCCGGTGCCTGCGGCGAACAAGACCACCCGCCCTTTTTCCAGATGGCGAATGGCGCGGCGGCGTATGTAGGGCTCAGCAACGGCTTGCATCTGTAGAGCGCTCTGAGTGCGGGTCGTAACGCCACGCTTTTCCAGTCCGTCTTGAAGGGCCAGAGCATTTATCATCGTGGCCAGCATGCCCGCATAGTCAGCGGTCGCCCGGTCCATGCCTCTGGACTCGGCAGCCTCGCCTCGCCAGATGTTGCCACCGCCGATTACAACCCCTATCTCCACGCCTTTGTCGTGCATCTGGCCTATCTCTTCCGCCAGGTAGGCAACTGCGTCGGGATCAATGCCGGATTCGGCGGAACCTTTCAGTGACTCACCGCTTACTTTCAACAAGACCCGGCTGTAACGGGCTTCTCCCATTTGGCTTGGCGCCAGTTATTCCCCCAGAGCCAGGCGACTAAATCGGATTACGCGGACGTTTTCACCCAGCTTGGCGGCGATTTCTTGGATGACCTCTGCCACAGACGAAGAGCTGTCCTTGATGAATGGCTGTAGGAGCAAGCTTACCTGAGCAGGAGGACGTTCATCGCCGTCTTCAATGTCGCTCTCGCTCACATAATCCGGACTCATGGCAGCAACCTGCATCGCAATATTGTGGGCGAGTTCCTTGAACTCTGGGGTTCGGGCCACAAAATCGGTCTCGCAGCCCAATTCAACCATTGCTCCCACTCGACCTCCGGTGTGCACGTAGGCTTCCACCACGCCTTGATCGGTAGCCCGGTCGGCTCTCTTAGCAACTTGGGCGAAGCCTTGTACTCTCAATGCCTCGGCCGCTTTGTCTAGGTCGCCTTGATTGGCCTCCAACGAAGTTTTACATTCCATGATTCCGGCCCCGGTTCTTTCGCGTAGGGTCCGGATCAGATCTACGGTGACCTCCAATTGTATCCTCCTAGACTCGTTGTTCCAGTTTTCAAGGAACCAAGTTTACGGTCACCTGTTAGTTTTGATTGTCTTCCTCGTCATTATCCGCTGTCGCTTCAGCAACTGGAGCAGCAGGCTGCTCGACCTCTGCGGTGGGCGCCCGCGGAGCCTCGGCTTCGGGAGCCGGTGCCGGAGCAGCGGCTTGTATCACGGTTTCAACTACCATAGTTGTAGTACCAGCCGATTCATCGCTGGCCTCCGCTGCAGCCTGGAACTCCTGTTCCAATCCCTCTAGGGTTGGCGGCAACGGCTGATCTCCCAAATCCGCTGACTCGGTGCCAGCAGACTCCTCGTCGGGCATCTCGTCCAGTTCCAGTTCCTCTCTCTCGGCCTGCAATCTGGCCTCGAGTTCGGCGGTTCCTTCCAGCACAGCGGTGGCCATTCGGGCACAGATTAACCGGATGGACCGGACCGCATCGTCATTGCCCGGTATGATTTGGTTCACGTAATCAGGGTTGCAATCACTATCAACAATGGCAAAAATCTTGACGCCCATACGGCGTGCTTCAGCGATACAAAGGTCTTCTTTGCCGATGTCCACCACGAACATGGCAGCGGGAATCTCACCCATATCTCGGAGGCCGTGGAAGTATTTCTCCAATCGATTCAGGGTGTCCCGGAGTTTAACGCCCTCTTTCTTGGGCAGAACCCGGAAGTAGCCTTGGTCCCTCTTTTGCTGCAACTCGAGCATGTAGTTTATTCGGGTGCGAATGGTCTGGAAGTTGGTCAGCGTCCCACCCAGCCACCGTTGGTTCACATACCACATGCCGCAGCGCTCGGCTTCGCTGGAGATCACCTCTTGGGCTTGTCTCTTGGTGCCGACGAACAGGACCTTCCCGCCGTCAGCCACGACCTGGGTCATTGCCTTGTAGGCGTCATTAATCATGCCGAGGGTTTGTTGAAGGTCGATTATGTGGATGCCGTTCCGCTGGGTAAAGATATAACGCTTCATCCTGGGGTTCCAGCGGCGAGTCTGGTGTCCGAAATGGACACCGGCTTCCAGAAGCGACTTCATCGTTAGAGGCTCTCTAACCGGCGCAGGGCGAGGAACAACCGCCTGTTCCGCTACCGCAACTGCGGCTGCTTCTACTACCGGTTGAGCTACCGGCGCCGACTGTACTTCCTCAGGTTGCTCGGGGGACTGTACCATAAAACCTACCTTTCTATTTCTTTTGGCCTATCGACGTTATTTCTGAAGCTATGTTACACGTGTGTGTGATTATTTCAAGATTGACAATACCACCCGTCCAACAGCAAACGACGGGAAGCAAGCCAGTTTTTTCGTGCTTCCGGCCAGGCGTTCCCGCATGCATTTATGCAGACCAAGTTGCTTTTTCGAGTATAACATAGCCATTTTCCACGGGCAACGCACAGAATCATCGCGAAATTCTCCCCGGAATGGCTCCCCTGGGACTCTGTCGCGAAGCGGGTCAATCCGCGGCCGGACCTATGCCTGCAATCTCATGCTGCCTGGCTTTAATCAGAGGCTCTAATCCCAGAAAGCCAACCTCAGGCCGTTGAGAAAGGCCGCACCGTAGACACCTGCAAGCAAATCATCCGCCATGATTCCCAGACCGCCGTGGAGTCGCTCCAGCCTGCGAATGGGCCATGGCTTTGCCACATCCAGCACGCGAAAACAGAAAAATGCGGCGGCCATCCAGGCGATGTCCTTGGGCAGGAAAATGCAAGTGACCCACACCCCCACGAACTCGTCGAACACCGCTCGCCCTGGATCAGGATTGGTGGGAGTGATTAGGGTTCCGGTGGCCCAGATTCCAATGATGAACCCAAGCACAATCATTGCGTAGAGAGCGACCGAGTCATTCTCCACCGGCGCAAATGAATATATGAGGATAGCGACGAGGCTACCGGCGGTGCCGGGGGCTAGGGGCGAGAACCCTGAGCCAAGCCCGGATCCAATCAGCCATCCTAAACGCCCAGAGGCTTTTCGCATCAACTGCATGGGCAGTTGTCTTGGCAATTTTTTTGGCACGGAGAATGTACGTTCCAAAATGCCCGGCACGTCGTATCGCCCGCAACCAAAGTTCTACCCATAGCCCAATCGGTGCAAGTCATCCTCGTCCATCCCCAAGCAGTGCCCCACCTCGTGCAACAAGGTGACTCTAATCTCTTTTCTGGCCTCTGTCAGGTTCTTACAGCATTGGAGTATTGGCTGGCGGTAGATTACGATACGGTCGGGTAGGTCGGGTTCGCCTCCAGTCCTCTCCGGCAATGGCACACCTACGTAAAGACCGAACAGGGTTGCGTCTCCGCCACCCACTCCTTCACACTCTCCTTCATCCCCTCCTTCACGGCTGCCTGCTAAATCGCCCAGGAGCGCCACCTCCGGGTCAGGGTATTCCTCCACCGAGATGTCCACATTAGCCAGAGCCTGTTTAACCTTTGGCGGGACATCCTCGTATGCCTGCCGAACCAAGCGAACAAACTCCCTTCGGGACATGCGAATCATGCCGCTGCTCTTTCCACTGCTTTGCTGATACCGCCCGCCGATGACAGATGGGCACCAATCTTCATACTAAGTTCTCCAGCTTCAGGCTTGCGCTCAAGAGTCTCCGAACTTTCGAAACAACTCTGGTTTCGCATGAATTATACGCCCGGAGTGCTGTTGGCCGATTAATCCTCTTGCCCTATAATTTCGGCAATCGTGTTTGCAATGAAACTACAACAACCCGGAGGGCCGGAGGCGCTAACCTTGACTGAAGTGCCTATACCCGAGCCTGGCCCGGATGAGGTCTTGGTGCGAGTGGCGGCTTGCGGGTTCTGCCATCACGATCTGTTGGTCATGAAAGGCGTCTTGCGAAGGGGCGTCAAGCCTGGGCTGGTGCCGGGCCACGAAATCTCCGGTGTCGTCGTTCAGCTTGGCGAAAACGTTACCACTCTGAAACCGGGGGAACGAGTTGTGTCCCTGCTGGTCAGCGCTTGCGGCCATTGCGATCGCTGCTTGGAGGGTCGAGAACACAGGTGCCGCAACGGACAAGGCACCGGGCATGGACGGGACGGGGGTTTCGCAGAGTACGTAGTGATTTCCGAATTTGGCTTGGTCGCGATTCCTGACGGCGTGGATTTAATCTCGGCCGCCCTATTTGCCTGCCCCATGGGTGTAGCCCTCCAAGGCCTCCAACAAGCAGCCCAGGTTCAGCCGGGCGAGACGGTGGTGGTCACCGGAGCGGGCGGTGGCCTTGGAACTCACACAGTGCAGTTGGCAGCCGCCTTGGGCTGCCGCGTGCTGGCAGTGACGTCTTCGCCTGAAAAAGCAGAGCTGCTGTCAGACTTGGGGGCCACGGAAGTGCTCCTGGCTGGAGAGCTGGAATTCAGCGAGTTGGTCCTGGCATATACCGAAGATCAAGGAGCCCAAGTAATCATAGACACAGTAGGCTCAGTTCTTTACCCCTCCACATGGAACAGCCTGGCCCAATTTGGCCGGTGGGTGCTGCTGGGGGAGGTGGCCGGAAACCCGGTAAGCATTGATCCCGCGGAAGTGATTTTCCGTGACGTCAGCATCTTGGGCTCGTCTGGGGTATCCAGAGAAGGTGTGCTTCGAATCGCCGAAATGGTGTCTCAGGGGCTAATCATGGCTGTGGTGGGGCAAAGGTTGGCAATGGAGGAGGTCGCCACTGCCTACGGCCTGATGGCGGAACGCAGTGTTGCTGGCCGGATTTTACTGATACCGCCTGGTAGTTCAACACTCTAAATGGAAGAAAAATCGGCTAGGCTGCCACAGTCGGAGCGCCGGACCGGCTCAGGCTGATTACCGGCCTAATAGGCCAAATAAGCTGAGCAGCCCGCTCGCCGCCGCCGAGGACGCTCCTCGGCCAAACTTCAGCAACTTTCTGACCTCGCCGCGATCCCAGATGACCAGGAACTGGCTGGCGATGAATACGGAACTGTAGGTCCCCACCACCACACCAATCGCTACGACCAACAACAAACCGCGGATACTGGGTCCGCCAATCAGTAGCATCGCCAACAGCACGAACAGCGTTGTGAAACTAGTGTTGAGAGAGCGCCCAATCGTGTCCATGATGCTGAGATTCACGATCGATTCCAGAGACCTGTCCGGGTGACGAATCACATTTTCTCTGATTCGGTCGAAGACAACGATGGTGTCGTTCACGCTATAACCAGCAACTATCAATACACCGACGATGAACATGGAGTTGACTTCGATGCCCAATACCTTTCCCAATATGGAAAACACGCCCAGAACAAATACGACATCGTGGACAAGGGCCAATATGGCGCTCACACCGTAACGGTAGGATTTGGGAACTCTGCGGAACGCATACCACACATAAAGCAAGATAAAGACTGAGGCTGCGAGTACCGCATAGATGGCGTTGGTCACCGTCTCGCTAGCGATGATGGGTGAAACGGAAGCAAACTCAACCCTGCTCCGGTCCAAAGTCAGGAATTTCTCCAAGTCTCGCTCGATGATTTCTCTTTCCGAAGGCGCGCCATCAACTCCTTGCTCAAGAAGCGTGGTGCGAATCAGAAAATCCTCTCTCCCGACTTTCTGGATTAGGGCTTCCTCGTGGCCCAATTGGTCCATTCGCTCTTTTATCTGGTCCTCAGTAACGAGGGAGTTGAAGGTAACGCTGAGCACCGAACCGCTGCTGAAATCGATGCCGGGCGTCAACCCTGAGTCCCCCGAAAGCCATCCCGATGGTATAGCCATTGAGATGATTCCCGGCAATATTATCAAGGCCGAGAATAAGAAGTACCAAAATCGCTTGCCTACAACATCAATCACTGTTTAGGTACCTCCGCCGGGGTTGGACGCGGTCTTTGGGGCCCCTTCAGGAGTGAAGAGGTTGATTCTGTGGCCCAGACCAATCCAAGCCATCAACTGGAGCAGGTTGCGGCTGACGATTACAGCGGTAAACATGCTACCTATCACGCCGATTCCTAGGCTGATTGCGAACCCGGTCACCAATCCGCCTCCCAATCTGTCGCCGAACCAAAGCAGAACTCCGCAGGTTATCAATGTGGAGAAGTTTCCGTCGCGAATCGCTGGCCAGGCCCGGTTGAAACCCACCTCCATAGACGATGCCAATGTGCGTCCGATGCGCATCTCTTCTTTCATACGCTCGAAGATAAGCACATTCGCATCCACCGCCATACCGATGGACAGGATGAATCCGCCGATGTGGGACAGTGTCAGTGTGATGGGAATGAGCTTGAAGGCAGCCAATACCAAAATGGAGTAGAAGATCAAGGACACGGAAGCGACCACTCCGGCCATGCGGTAGTAGGCAATCATGAAGGCCATGACCAAGCCCAAGCCGACAAGGCCAGCAATCAAGCTGTTTCGCAAAGACTCGGACCCCAACAGTGCGTCAACATCGTTCTCTTGAATCAGGGTCAAAGGCACCGGCAAACGACCGGACTCGAGCTGAATAGCTATCGTCCGCGCCCTTTCTCTGGAGAAATTTCCGGTAATCTGGCTTTGGCCGTTCCTGATCCACGCTCTGGCCACCACGTCAATGAGCAGGTCGTCGTCAAGGAAAATTGCGATTCTGCGCTCGTTGCGGTCCACGATGCGGCGGGTCAAATCCGAGAATATATCCGAACCCCGGCTATTGAACCTAACGGAAACGGCCCAAGCGCCGGTGATCGAGTCGGTGGTTACAAAAGCGCTGGACAAATCGTCGCCGGAAAGCCCTATATCGGCATCGCTGGGCTCCAGGCAGATGCCGCTGATTTGGTCCACACCACCGTTACAAGTACGGTCCTTGAACTCCAACTGGGCGGTCTGGCCAATCAGATTCTTGGCATCGTCAATGGCGCTGGTAATTTCAAATTGGGTGATAAGACCAAATTCTTCCACCAGAGCGCTTAGCGCCAGTACTCTTGTGTCGGCGCCTACGGTGGCAGAACTGACTCTAAAGGCTTGCTCATCCCGACGGCGCACTTCAACATCGTCGAAACCTGCACCCGTAAGGATGGCGGCCAACTTTTCCAGGTGCTCCACATCGGGCGCAGGCTCCGAGAAGCGAATCTCGGAATTGGAGCCGCTGGCCCCGGGGAGTTGCACGATTATACGGTCTTCGCCAAACAGTTGGATGATTGGCTCTTCCGTGCCAAAGAGGTTTACCCTCCGGTTGATTATGGACAGAGCCCCTTCCATCTGAGCAACAGTTGGGGCATCTATGGTGTCTATCTGAAGGTCGGTAATCCCACCCAACCTCCTGGTCAACGTTTCCTCAAACTCGCTACGGCGGGGGTCTTCGCTATCCAGGATCGGCGCTCGTATCCGCATCCTAAATGGGCTGCGGGCTTCGACGGTGAAATCCACCAACGCAAGTTCTTCTTCGCCGAACCGCATGTCCTGCAGGGCCACGATGACTTCAGCGGCGCTGATGGGGTCTAGAAATGTTACGTCGAAACGGGTGCCTGTGTCTGCCTGATAAACCAGGTGCCCACCGCCGCGTAGGTCCAAACCCAATTTTAGGCCCAATGGCCCGGTGCCACCCCGATCCAGATCGCCAATGCCCGGTATGTTCAGGTTAACGCTCTTCCAACTGAGGGCGGATATTCCCAGAGCAGCAATCAAGACGATAAAAACGGACAAGCGGATACTGCGGCCCCTAGCTGATGGGGACCAAAGAATGGAGAAAATCTTGCCCATTATGCTCCAAAACGGCATAGTTTAAGCCTCGTCAGTTTGTTGGAGCATAATTTTGCCAGCCAAATCCCAAGCTTGCTCTGTTGTGGAAATCTCTCCAGCGCCTTGGGCTTCGTTGATTCCTTCCAGTAGTAATCCGACAAGGGGTCCAGGGGCCAACTTGAAATGCTCGATCAATTCATTCCCATTAATCAGCCGCAGGGCGGCTTCAGCTAAGGCAGGTTGAAAACCCACCTGAACAATGTGTGCAATCATTCTAGCATGGTTGGCCCAGTCATCGGGGTTAAGTTCTGGGCCTTTTGCGGCCAAAAAATCCGCTTGACTAAGATACAAGGTGTCGACAGCCACGTCATCCAAGTCTCTGAAGAAGCGATAGATCGCCCTGTTTGTGGGCACTTCCACACCTTGCATCATGTTATAAGGCCGCAGGTGTTGCTCGACCATTTTATACACCATGCCGATTCCCTTGGAGCTTAACTTTAGTCGGGACAAGCGCTGCTTCGCCACCTCTGCTCCCGCCTCCGAATGGCCGGGAAAGCGGGTGCGCCCCGTTTCGTCCTGATGTTTGGTTTGGGGCTTGGAGATATCGTGAAAAAGGGCTGCTAGTTTCAGAATGGTGCGCCGGTTATGGCCGTCGGAGACCGTTTGATTGAAATATGCGTCCGTTTCCTCAGTCCAGTAGACCAAGGTGAATACCGGCGAGTGCTGGTGGCCCTTGGTCACTCTTTCGGCGCCCTCCACCGCATGTAGTGTGTGGCCCCAAACGTCCCAGTAGTGGGCATTTGGCTGTTCGACTCCTTTGGTTTCGGCCAGTTCCGGAATGATTCGGCAAAGCAAATCCAGACGGTCCAACGCCTCCAGGCTTCCCTTGGCGCCATCCAAAGCCAGAATCGCCAGCAGTTCCGAGCCCACCCGCTCTGGCGCTGGCTCGGTTACGTGGTTGGCATCGGCCAAGACCATGCGCGCTGTTTCCGGGTCCAACCGGAATCCCAATGACGCCGCCAACCTCACAGAGCGTAAAAGCCTGATGGGGTCGTCTCGAAATACGCTGGAGCCAACGGCACGGATGCACTTACGGGCCAGATCGGCCTTGCCGTGAAATGGGTCAATCACCCTCTCTGCCAGCAGATCCTGTGCTTCGTCATCCCAATTGGATACGGGCCAATCAGATATGGGCAGCGCCAAGGCATCAACGGTGAAATCCCGGCGAGCCAGGTCTTCTTCGATGCTCCCGGAAAAACCGGATAAATCAATGGTCCAATTCTTGTTTGAGGTTCCCGGGACAGGGGATTCCTGATGGCTGTCGGCGCCGGGGTGAGGGACCACCACACGCATCATGCTGCGTTCAGGGCTTAATGGAACGAGCGTTCCACCAAATGACCGGGCAAGTTCTTTGGCCAGAATTTGAACGTCACCAGCAACGGCGATGTCCACATCACGGCCTGGAGGTAACGATAGCAAACTGTCTCGAAGGCAACCGCCAACGATAAATGCCGGGGTTTGAGTTCTAGTAAAGAACTCTATGAGGCCGGTCAGCATATTAGGAAGCCGTTTAGTGGGTAATTGGATGGAGCATTAACCCGCGGCATTGCCCCCGTCCTGGGCAACAGCGACAGCGTTTTCTAGGCCTGAAGAATCTTCTGATTCAACCCCGTCAACTTCTCCGGATTCTTGTTCTTTCTGCTCTTCTTCGCCGTCATCTTCTTCGCCGTCATAATCTTCCTCATGTTCCCCTACCGGCTCGATTTTCCACAAATCGCCAGGGGACACCAAACGGTCGATGTACAAGATACCGTTTAGGTGGTCGATTTCATGCTCCAAGGCTTGAGCAAGCAGTTCGTCGGCCTTTATGCGTATTACTTTTCCGTCCAAACCCAAGGCCCGCGCTCGCACGGAGACGGAGCGTTTGACCAGACCTCTGTAGCCGGGGATACTCAGGCAGCCCTCTTCGATCTCCCTCTCCCCTTCCTGTTTCACAATCTCCGGATTAATCAGCACCAAAGGTTCTTCCATCTCCGGAGTCTGAATCACTGCGACTTTCTGCAGGGAGCCAATCTGGTTGGCGGCCAGACCCACGCCGTGCTCATCGTTCATGGTCTCCACCATGTTTGAGACCAATTTTTTCATATTAGCTGGAATCTTGCCAATCTTTTTTGCTTTTTGCCGCAGAATCGGATCGGGCACAATCCGCATTTTTAGAACCGTCAACTTTAACTACCTCCCGCTAAATAGCGACGGATGATTAACGACTGTGGTTTCCGAAAAACGTCAACATGGAACATTATCCGGTTATCAGGGAACATTATATTGAAGGCTGGCGGTTGATGCCAGTCCATATCCGCATGCCCGCTAAAGCACATGGGCCCGCTAGAGTACGTGGGCCGGGTCCACATCCACGGTACAGCCTCTCGGAAACTGGGTATCCTCCAAAAAACGCTGCAGGTTTCTACCCCGCAAGACCAAGTGCCACCGGTATCGGCCTCTGAGCCGGGCGGGCATGCCCGGCGACGGCCCGATGACTTCAACATCGGTTAGGCCTTGGGCTTCAGCCTTGCTTCTCAGATCACGGGCGGTGGCCACCGCCTGGCGTTGGCACATATTGGCATTAACATCCTGGTAAATGATGTGGACCATCTGATTAAAGGGTGGGTTTCCCAGTTGACGGCGCGCTTGTATCTCCCGTTGGAACATCACGCTGTAATCCTGTTTGGCGGCGGCGGCAATGACGTAGTGTTCAGGGGTGTAGGTCTGGACAATCACTCTTCCGGGGAACTCCCCCCTGCCTGCCCGGCCCGACACCTGGCAGAGCAGGCTGAAAGCCCGTTCGCCGGCCCGAAAATCGGGCAAGTATAGGCCAACGTCGGCCAAGACCACCCCCACCAATGTAACGTTGGGCACGTCCAACCCTTTCGCCACCATCTGGGTGCCCACCAATACCTGGGTCTCGCCGCTGTTGAGGCGCTCCATGGCGTCTTGAGAACTCAGGCCAGTGCGGGTTGCGTCGGCGTCCCACCGGTCCACTCTTACCCCTGGCAGCAGCTTTTCAACTTCCAACACCACTTTTTGGGTTCCCACGCCCAGGTTGCGGATGCTGGTCCCACCGCATTGGGGGCAACGGTCAGGGGACCGGGATCTCCGGCCACAGCGGTGGCACATCAGTCTGTTGTCCACCGAGTGAAAATTCATGGTGACGGAGCAACGGCGGCAGGTAACAACGTGCCCACAGTCCCGGCATTGGATATAGGTGGCGTTACCACGCCGGTTCAAGAACAAGATGGCTTGATGCCCGTCTTCAACGCAGTCCTTCAGGGCTTGAGATAAAGACCGGCTGAACATGCTGCGGTTGCCTTCCCGCAACTCCGCTCGCATATCCGAGATTTCCACGGGAGCCAGACCCATTTGGGAGGAATTGCCCTGTTCATTGCCCTGTTCATCGGTCGCCGTGCCGATTCGCCTTGGCAACTCAAGCAGGCGATGCCTGCCACGGGTGGCCCGGTAGTAGGATTCCACATCCGGTGTGGCGCTGCCCAACACCACTACTGCGCCGGTGAGCCTGCCCAGTTCAAAGGCCACTGTCCGAGCGTGGTAGAGGGGGTGCGCCTCTTCTTGCTTGTAGGTCCACTCGTGTTCTTCGTCGATAACAATCAAGCCCAATTTCGGAACCGGGGCAAATAGTGAACTGCGAGGGCCCACCACCACATCGCATTGGCCGTCGCGAATCTTCCACCATTGGTCGAACTGTTGCCTTTGGGTCATGCGGCTGTGCAAAACGGCGGCGCGACCAGGGAACTTGGCATTCACCCGCTGCATAGTTTGGGGAGTAAGAGCAATCTCCGGCACCAAGAATATCGCCTGCTGCCCTCTAGCGACGACATGCTCAATGGCCCGAAGGTAAACCTCCGTCTTGCCGCTGCCGGTGACCCCGTGCAAGAGAGTTATTGGGGGCGGCTGGGCGGCGCTGTCCAGGTCCTGGATGATGCTGGCTAGGGCATTTGATTGCTCAGGCGTCAGGACGTGTCGAATTTCTTCAGGCTCTCTGGAAGCCTCTCGCTCTGCATCCTGCCCGCCCGAAGATTCGTCCGGGGAATCAGCCGAATAAGCCAATGCAGAATTTTCCACCCTTAGCCATTCCCGGCCCAAAAAGCCCTTCTTGACCAGTGAGTCGGCCACACCCACACCGAATTCTTTATTTGCCAGGGAAGCTCGGTATTCCGGCCCCCGCTCTCTGACCGCCAAAAGTAGCTCCCTCTGCCGCTTAGGAAGCCCATCTGTCTCATCCCGGTTTTCAAGTTCTACGGCTTCGCCCGTGCTTTTACGGAGAGGGACAGTAAACAAGTAGCTCTCGTACTTGGGTGCGACGCGAGGACGGGGCAACTCGGTCTGGCGGGTGATAAATTCCTTCTCGATAAGACGCGCCAGTTCCCTGTCCCCGTTTCGTCCCAGCAGTTTGAGGAAGTCGCGCTCCCGCAGGCTAGAGGAATCGGCCAATGACTTCAGAGCTTTTACCGAATCGGCGCGCAGGGTGGGCAAGCCCCCGTCTTTGGCGCCATCCAGACAGTCAGCTTCGCTGTTTAGGGCGAGAAAACGGGGTCCGGGAGAAACCTTGGAGCGGACCTGAGACTCAAATCCCGGAGGCAGCAGTGGGGATATGGCTGTGAAGATGGAGCAAAGGTAGTAGCGGGCCATCCACTTGGCTAAAACCAGATCCAGTGGGCGAATCAATGGGGAGGGTTCGATGGGTTGCAGGATGTCTCGGGTTACTTCGACCTGAGGCGCTTCGGCCAACTCCACCACGACGCCTTGGGCTATGCGGCGACCGAAGGGCACCCAGACCAATTGGCCGGGTTCAACGGTAAATGTAGAAGGTACACTATAGGAAAAGGTGCGCGAGTGGCTGATGGGAGCATCAACCGCCACCTCCGCATACCTCATGACGTCCCTCGCCCGGCGTACCGTAATCGAGCCGGTCGTGATTCAACTAATTGAGATTCGACCGGAAACCCGTTTAGCTTGATATGAGGGCTGGCCCTAGGTCTGTTTGGGAGCGGGACGGGGCGGAGTCTTTTCCTTAATTCTAGCAGCCCTGCCCTGTAGGCCTCGCAGGTAGTAGAGCTTGGCTCGCCGCACCGAACCTCGGCGCACGACTTCCAGAGAGTCGATAAGCGGTGAGTGGGTGGGAAAGATTCTCTCGATGCCTATCCCGCCGGTGATTCTGCGAACAGTGAAATTAGCAGCCGGTCCAACGCCGTTTTGCAAACGGATGCAAACGCCTTGGAACGCTTGAATCCTCTCTCGGTCGCCTTCGCGAATCCGGAAGTTGACCCGTACGGTGTCCCCGGCGGCGAAGGATTCTATCTTCTCGTTGGGCTCGGTCCTGACCAGCATTGAGGCTTCCATAACAGCTTCCTATCCAGAGTTTATCTATCAGATTTTGACACTAGCGAGGGGCTGCGCGCACGTGATTCAATCATTGCGGCCCAAAACCTAGCCAATGGTGGGCGGTACTGGACTCGAACCAGTGACCTCTTGCGTGTCGAGCAAGTGCTCTAACCAGCTGAGCTAACCGCCCATTTGTTGTAAATATAGCAGACTGCAGTGTACCAATGGGCAATAATACAGTCAAGGAACCTGTGGGCAAAGCCTCGGGGGGTTGGGGCGCACTCCACTCCCCTATTGGAGAGCGGTGACTAAGTTCCTCATGTTGCTTTGCATCTCACGGCTACCCATCGATTGCATCAGAAAAAATACCGCCGGATTGACAATGCGACTAGCACATTAGGCGCTTCAAACAGGGCCCGTAATCCGATTTGAATTATGTGACTTGGGTGCACGTTGGCGTAAATAATTGACACGTCGTATTGCACGTAGTGCCATTACGTCAGCGACGGTTCAATATACGTCTGGTAAGACGTAAATCTATTTTGTAAGGAGACTTATCCATGGTTATAAGCAACCTGGCGCACAGTTATTCCACTTTGACAGCGAAAAATCAAAACCGCGAGCCCGATTTGGAGTTGTCTGCTACTGTGGTCCGAAGGCCAGGTCAATCGCCTCACTTCGTGGCCATCACCACCCTAGGCCAGTTGTACGAATTTCAAGACCCTGATGACCTGAAGGTCCGAAACGCTGCGGATCGGCAGCGAGGCGACTCAGACGTCTACGACGCACAGGGCAACCTCACCGGGACGACTCCCGTCATAGATAGGAAACGGGTCGACAAAATGAAAGAACTTGTGCTGGACGGCAAGGAATTCTATGGTGGCTCCCTCACTTGGAATATTCCAAGCGAGGAAGCCGAGTACCAGTTCAACCCTCAAGAAGGGATACTTCGCATATGGGGCGTGACTACTACGCCGGATTCGAGGCATAGGCATGCTCTTGCCCGGGAAATTACCGAACTCATCCTCAAAACTGGCCACGACCTAGATCCACGGGCATATGAGTGGGTATTACTCATCTACACCGTCAGCCGCAACGCCGAGCCTACCATATTCAACGAGTCGAACAACTTGGGCAAACCTGCAAATCAAACCCGAATAAAGTATCTGTACCAGGCCGATCCCCATAATCGTCTCGCCATGAACTTGGCCCAGCATTCGGTCTTGAGCAATTACGTAGAAATTGTAAAGAACTCCATATCAGTCAATTCGCCGAAGGTAGTCACATTCAACGTCCTGCAAAAGGGTTTGAAGGAGGCCTTCCCAAACGTCGATGACGGAAATTTCGATGCGATTAAAGACTTCATGCACGAATACTTGAAGCGTCTAGTCGAAGTCCGAAAAGACCTGGGACCCTTGCCTTTGTCAACACGAAAACCCATGCGGGAACAGACGGTCATCGACACAGGCGCATTTTGGAATGCATTTCTCCGCTTAGCTGGGAACCTCTATGAAGTGGCCGATTGGTCGGAGCGATTGAAATTTTTGGCCGAGCCCTTCAAGCATAAGGGAGTTCGATCTGACGGGACTAAAATCGACTGGTGTGGCGACCTGTTTTCCCGTGACAATCCCCATTGGCATGGCCCCGTATTAGCTGAAGGACCGAACAGCAAGTTTACAATCATCAACAGAGTCGATAGCCGACGATATATTCATCAAGTTTTGTGCAAACTGGCAGGCGTTTAATGTCCCAACTCCAGAGTAGCTCCGTTCATCAAATGGTTTCGTCAAATCCTAAAAAGAAACCCCCGCCAGCTGAAACTGGTGGGGGTCTTAAATATTGGTCTTGGCACAATCTACACAGGAGCACACAACTGGATGGATTTTCGTAGTGTTTGTAGCTACGGAAGCACAGCGTTAAGAGCGGTGGGTGTGTCGGGCCAGTGCTCTAACCAGTTGAGCTAACCCCCCCCAATTTCTGGATTCAATGAGCGAAATGGCATCAACGGGCATATAGGCATTCAAGAAATCCTTTTTGTACTACTGCTCTTCCCTCCGGCTCCTCTCCCCAACCGCTATTCCGCCTGTGCTAGGATATAGCCCATTGCCAGCATTAAATATCGGCCCATAAAGGGCTGCCGAATCCCAGTTGTTCAAAGGAACATCACCATGAAAATCGCTAGGTTTGAGCTTCCCGGCACCAACGGCGGGGCCAAGATTGGCTTCGTGGACCTGAATGATAATCAGGTGGTCGATTCGGCCACCGTGTTGGGCCGCATGGGCATCCGCGATTCTTTGAACCGGGCAGTAGAAATCGTGGCTTACAACCTGGATAAATCCGGTGCCTTGTCCCAAGGGCTGGGAGACCTGTCCACCTACGACGCTCCTCGTTGGCCGATGGAGAATATACGGTGGCTGGCGCCCATCGAGTCCGGGTCCTTGAAAGACTTCATCGCCTTTGAGCAGCACATATCTACCGCTCGCAAGAACCGAGGCCTCGAGGTTCCTCCGGCTTGGTACGAAATGCCGGTTTACTACAAGGGTAACCACCGCTCACTGATGGGCCATGAACAGCAGTTAACCTGGCCCCGTTACTCTCAGCAGATGGACTATGAACTGGAGTTGGCCTGCATAATCGGCAAAGAAGGCATAGACATCTCTGAAGAAGATGCCTCCGGTTACATCGGCGGCTACGCCATCATGAACGATTGGAGCGCCCGAGACACCCAGTTTCAGGAAATGGCCGTTGGCCTAGGGCCCAGTAAAGGCAAAGACTTCGCCACCGCCTTGGGGCCCTGGCTGGTTACTCCCGATGAGTTCAACCCGCAAGACGCTCGCATGACCGCCAGGATAAACGGTGAGCTATGGTCCGACGGGAACATCGGCGCGATTCACTGGAGCTTCCCCAAGATGATTGCCCACACCTCCATGGACGAATCAGTCTACCCCGGCGACATTCTGGGCTCAGGCACCGTGGGCGGTGGTTGCGGGTTGGAGTTGGACCGATGGTTGCAATCGGGGGACGTGGTTGAGTTGGAGGTTGAAGGAATCGGTGTTCTGCGGAACCGGGTGGTCCGCCGGGACTGAACCGCCCCCGTTACACAGCTGGTAGCCAGAAAATTAGGGTTTGTTTAGTCGCCAGCTGAACAGGAACAATCCCGCCCCTATTGCGGCTATGCCCGCTCCCAGCCAGAATACGTCTTGGAAGGCCTGCATAAACGCTTGGGTTTCCCGTTCGCCCGCTGTTAGCGCCGAAGCAGCCAGCCCCGACAGATGATGATCGTTGCTGAGGGCGAAGATGCCCCCTATCACCGCTACTGACAGCACCGTCCCCATGGCCTGGGCCAACGACAGCGATGCCGCCGCTGTGCCGAAACGTTCTTGAGGGACGCTCCCCAGCATCAGCGTGTAAGCCGCCGCTTGGAACAACCCTAAGCCGATGCCGATGACGGCGATACGCAGCGCCACTTGAGCCAGTCCTGAGTCGCTGCTCAAGAAGCCCATGTACAACAACCCTAGGGCCATCACAACCAACCCCGAAACTCCCACGGAGAACGTGCCCACACGGTCGCTCAACCATCCACCGACGCCCGAAAATCCGGTGTTTAGGAAAGCCATCACCGCCAGCATCACACCCAGTGTGAACGGCCCCTTTCCCAGGCTGTCAGAGATGTAGAAAGGGAATATAAACCAGATAACGAAGACGCCCAGGTGGGCCAGGAACATGCACAAAGCGGAGACTGCGAATCCCCTAACCCGCAGCAGTCCCAAGGGCAAAACGGGCCATTCCGCCCTCCTCTCCGCCATCCAAAACGCTATCAAGAACAACGGCGCCAAGCTGAGCAAGACCAAGACTTCCGGAGATGTCCAACCCTCCGAACGTCCCAGACGCAGACCGATGACCAATCCAAGCAATGCGCCTATCAAGGTGACCGCACCGATGATGTCAAAGGAGGTTTCCTGACCCTGACGCTCTTGGCCCTTCATGAACTTCCAGGCGATGAGGAAGGCTATGGCGGCAAAGGGGATTCTGCCAAGGAAGACCGACTCCCAGTCAAACCACCGTATCAGCAAGCCTGCGCCCAAGGTGCCGGCCAACATGCCCAAGGCCTGACTGCCTGCGGTAAAGCCCATTCCCAGCCCGCGCATGCTCGCTGGGAAAACCTTGGCGGCTATGGCGGGGGAGACGGCATAGAGGCAACCCACCGACAGAGCCTGAACAATCCGGAATCCTACCATGGTGCCCAGATTGGGGGAGTAAGCAATGAGGACCATCGCGAGCAAGTAAGTGGCTGCGCCAAAGAGGTAGACGGGTTTCAGACCGAACCGGTCCCCGAAGCTCCCTGCGCCCAACACCAGCCCTGCCCTGGTGGCGATAAAAGCCACTATGACCCACTGGACAGTCTGCAGGTCGGTGTCGAAGTCCTCTCTGAGGGAAGGCAGAGCAACGTTTAGGGCAATGTCCAACGAGGCCAAGAACATACCCAGCCCGGCGGCCAAGGCAACCATTCGGTCCACCTTACCTATTTCACCGCCATCCGGGGTCAACCTACCCGGATTAACATGATTATTAATGTCGCCTTCGGTAGCCACGATTACCGATTGTACTCCTTGCTAGCCAGCCGGTAATAGAAACCAGCCAGTGATAGAAAAGGAAGACCCCATGGAATGGTTTTAGCTCCCGGTTGATCCACTAACGCCAGTCAGGACGGCGAAGGCTCTAGAAGATGCTATTTTTGAGGCTGCCGTTTTGTGACGGAGACAATCAAATTAGCTTGGGCTGACGTTTACATCCGGGCCACCTTATGTTACAAATTTCACTGACGTTGCGGCAATGCAATTCACCCTAAGAACTAGTTGGGCTCCCGTGTGTAGTTTTGTGCGTAAACACGAGAGCCCCTGACCACTTTGGAGGAACGGAAAATGGTTGAGAACGTGGGCGGAATCGAAGCCCTTCTCCAAGAGGACCGCAGGTTCCCGCCATCGGATGAATTTCGCAACCAAGCCAACATCTCCGACCCCAACGTCTACGAAGAAGCGCTAAGGGACCCCGAGGGGTTTTGGGCCAAGTTCGCCGAGGAATTGGACTGGATCAAGAAGTGGGACACGGTACTGGAATGGGACCCGCCCCACGCCAAATGGTTCGTCGGCGGCAAGCTAAACGTCTCCTACAATTGCATCGATCGCCACCTGAAATCAGCCCGCCGCAACAAAGCGGCTATAATCTGGGAAGGCGAGCCTGGAGACCGGCAGGTATATACCTACCGGGATCTCTACCGGGAGGTATGCAAATTCGCCAACGGGCTTAAGAGCCTGGGCGTGGTGAAGGGCGACCGCGTCACCATCTATCTGCCCATGGTTCCCGAGCTTCCCATAGCCATGCTGGCCTGCGCTCGAATCGGAGCGGCCCACAGCGTGATTTTCGGCGGATTTAGCGCCGAATCCATAAGAGACCGGATTGACGACTCCCAGTCCAAGCTATTGATTACCGCCGACGGTGGCTTCCGCCGGGGTGCCATCATCCCCCTAAAGCAGAACGCAGACGACGCTCTGGTAAGCCCAACGCCCATAGAAAATGTGGTGGTGGTGCGTCGCACGGAAAGCGCCGACGACAAGATGGTTGCGGGCCGGGACATCTGGTGGCACGATTTGGTTGCCGACCAGCCAATGCACTGCGAACCCGAGCCCATGGACAGCGAAGACATGCTGTACCTGCTCTACACCAGCGGGACCACCGGCAAACCCAAGGGCATAGTCCACACCACCGCTGGTTACCTGCTGGGCACCTACGCCACGGCCAAATGGGTTTTCGACCTGAAAGAAGAGGATGTTTACTGGTGCACCGCCGACATCGGTTGGGTCACCGGCCATAGCTACATCGTGTACGGTCCGTTGGCCAACGGCGCTACCTCGGTCATGTACGAGGGCTCCCCGGACTATCCGGACCGAGACCGCTTCTGGGCCATCGTGGCCAAATACGGCATATCCATCGTCTACACCGCTCCGACCGCAATTCGCACTTTCATGCGGTGGGGCGAGGAATATCCCCAGCGCCACGATTTAACGTCGATTCGCCTCTTGGGTTCGGTTGGCGAGCCCATAAACCCAGAAGCCTGGATGTGGTATTGGAAAAACATCGGTTTGGAGAAGTGCCCGGTGGTCGACACTTGGTGGCAGACCGAGACAGGCCAGATACTAATCGCCCCCCTGCCGGGCATCACCACCCTCAGACCAGGCTCAGCCACCCGGCCGTTCCCTGGTATAGACGCCGAGGTGGTGGATGAAGCAGGAAACCCCGTGGGTCCGGGCGGCGGTGGCTATCTAACAATCAAGAAGCCCTGGCCAGGGATGCTACGTACAATTTACGGAGACCCGGACCGCTACGTTGAGCAGTATTGGTCTCGCTACCCAGACATTTACTTTACCGCCGACGGCGCAAAAATCGATGAAGACGGCAACTTCTGGCTTCTAGGCCGGGTGGACGACGTTATCAACGTCTCGGCCCACAGAATCAGCACCATGGAAGTCGAGAGCGCCTTGGTGGACAACCCCAAGGTGGCCGAAGCGGCCTGCATTGGCAGGTCCGACGAGATAAAGGGCCAAGCAATCGTCGGATTCGTAACTCTGAAAGACAACGTAACATCTTCCGATGAAGTAATCGCCGAACTGAAACGGCACGTAGCCACCAAGATTGGCGCAATGGCCCGCCCGGATGACATCTATTTCACGGCCGAACTGCCCAAGACCCGAAGCGGCAAGATTATGCGGCGTCTGCTCCGCGACGTTGCCGAAGGCCGAGCCCTAGGCGACACCACGACTCTGGCCGACCCGGCGGTGGTCGAGGCTCTGAAACAGCAATACGGAGACGACGAATAATGACCGGTAACTAACCGGTTGCCAGTCCAATTTCAAACCGGCTGCCAACTAGCCGGCTACCAACTAGGAGGAAGCCATGGCGCATTACACAAAACGCGAAGCTCAGGAATGGGCTAAGGAATCCTTAAAAGGCCAATGGACCACCCTGATGACTCCTTTCACCCCGGAGAATCATGTGGATGAAGAGGGTCTGCGGCGAAACATAAATCATGTGATTCGTCTGGGCACCAAGGGGGCTGGCTGCACTTGGGGCATGGGCGAGTTTTGGAGTCTGACCCACGACGAAAGAGTCAATGTGATGGACATCGTGGCCGACGAATCCAAAGGCCGTTGGCTCACCGGCGCTCACGTGACCCACTCATCCGGCGCGGAGATGCTCTCGCTGGCCCAACATGCCGAGTCAGTGGGTTTTGACGTGCTTATCGTCGCCCCGCCCTACATCGCCACCAAGACCGAGGACCAAGTGGTTGAATACGTCCAGATGCTTGCGGACAGCACGTCCCTGGCTATCATGTTCTATAACTCCCCTCAGTTCGGCATAGTCATGAGCCCCCTTGGCCTGAAGCGGCTCTGCCAGATTCCCAACGTGGTTGGCGTGAAAGAAGCAAGTTTCAACCAGCAACTTTCCATTGAAACCCACCTTTCTCTGGGCAAGGACCACGTGATAAGCACTCCCGACGAGTGGATATTCTGGAGGGGCAAGGAACTCGGTTTCAATCAGCAGGTGATGTTCTCCAACACCTCTGACTGGCGCTTCGACACACCAGAAGCCAACTACTATGTTCAGTTCATCGACAAAGCCACCGAGGGAAACCTGGACGAGGAGTTCTACGATACCCACATACGAAGAATCAAAGAGCTTTCCGACACTTGGTGGACGCGCACTGTGACCAAGTTCAACGGCGCTCTTCCGGTGCCCATGGTCAAATATTGGGGCGAGTTGATGGGCATGGCCGGCGGGCACGTGAGACCGCCGATGATTGAACTCGAGCCCGAGGAGAAAGAAACCTTGAAGCGAGAATTGGAGCCGCTGAAACCCAAGCCACCAGCGGTTGTGCACGCGACTGCGGCATCGCCAAATCCTCGGCTATCCTGGCTAACAGGCAACAACAGCTTCTTCTCAGGAATGCTGCTCATGGTCAGCGTCCAGAACGTCCAGGAAGCATTGGAAGCCGAACAAGGCGGCGCGGATGTAGTGGACGTTAAGAACCTGCAAGAGGCGTTGGTGGGCTCCGGCCACCCGTCCATCGTTCGGGATGTGCGCGGAATTATCCCGGTGGAGAAGCACGTTAGCGTGACGTTGGGAGTGGTGCCCAACCAGCCCGGCACCGTGGCCATGGCCGCCTATGCGGCGGCGGCCTTGGATGCGACATCGGTGAAGGTGGGATTCCGCGTCTCCGATTACGACACCGCAGTAGACGTCCTGCGTCAAGCAAGGTCAGCCATGGAGGGGTTCAACACAAAACTGATTGGCTCGCTGTTTGCGGACAACGTCCTGTATGACGGTGGCCTAGACCCCATGCTGATGGTTCAATTGGCCAAGGACGGCGAATGTGACGGCTTCCTCATCGACACCTTGACCAAGGACGGCCGCAACCTATTCGACTTCATACCTGAAACTAAGCTGAAAGAGATTGTGCTTCAGGGCAAAGAACTAGGAATGAGCACATCTCTTTCCGGTCACCTGCGCATATCGGACCTTGACGAGCTGGCACGTATCAATCCAGACATCGTGGGAGTGCGTGGCGCAGTTTGCGGGAACGGCGAGCGAGACCGGGCCGTGGCTTGGGAAGCCGTGGCCAATTTCAAACGTGAATTGGACCTACGCAAGAGCGGCGAAGTTAACGTCCATAACGGCGCTCATAACGGTGAGGTAGCCAACGGCGCTAATGGCAACAGTGTGGTGGTTAACGGAAACGGCGGCGGTTGGGTAATCATTGACGGCCGGGGCAAGAGCTGCGCCGGAGTCATCGCCGCGCTGAGCCAACAGATGACTGCCGATAGTCATTCCTTCGTTGAGGCCATCTTGGCCGACGCACTGAATATCTACGACGTGATTGTGTGGGCTGAGAATGCCGGGCACCACTTGATTACCCAACGCAAGGACACCGACGGCACCACTCGGGTGTTGCTTCAGCCCAAGGCCATTTCCTAAATTATCGAGCCTAAAAGGCCTGCGTTTTACAGCACGCCGCTCAATTGGTTGATGACCATGCCGGTGGGTAGCTTGGGATAAAAGAAGGTTGATTTTCGGGGCAAGCGCTGTCCTTGCCCCACGATTTCCTGGAACTGGGTCATTGGGAAGGGCTTTAGCAGAATCGCGGCTTGATTGATGCCTTTGACCACTAGTTCCACGGCCTCATTGTGGTCGTGGCTGAAACCCAAGTGTTCCAGGGTGGCCTCGCCCAAAATCGGCCCCAACACCTGCTCTTCCAATATCCAGGCTTCGGAAACCCCCAAGCTGCCCCATTTTTGCCAGTCGATGCCGTCTTTGAGGGTAAGCAACTGTGGGCCATGAAAATCCGGGCCCAACAACTCCGGCCCCACTATCCCCAGAGCATGACCTTCCCCGCCTTTTGCCGCCACTTGGTCCACAAATCCGGATGCGCTTTGATCTCCTGTAGAGGCAAAGGGCTGCGCTTGAAAAATGTCGAACAACGCCTCTCTGACCTGGGTTAGCTGGCTGGCGGACAATCCGCTCAAGACACGGTGATAAGGCAATACCAACAGGCCGGGGTCCTCGAAACCAATCATGGTCATCAAAACAAAGCCGTGGGCTTGAGCACTGCTGTCTCGGGCCGAACCCTGTCCAGGCTCCTGGTTCTTATTATTCCGGTACTGTAAGGCCGCCGCATAACGGTGATGGCCGTCGGCCAAGAACACGGGAGTGTCTTCGAAAAACCCGGTGATTGCGCTTAGCGCCTCTGGGTCGGACATGCGCCAAAGAGTGGACCGGCCCCCTATATCGTCGGGAACATCAATCACCGGCGCCGTGGACATGGTCCGTTGAAAGACGGGCGAGAGCCGAGCTTCGGAGTCCCGATAGGCCGACATTATGGGGCTGAAGTTGGCCCCGCAGGCCTCCATTAGTGAAACCCTGTCGCGTATCGCAGGGGCCTCAGTGTACTCGTGAGGAAGCACCTTGAGGGCCTCGTAATCCTCCAATGCCAAGCAGCCAAATATTCCCAAGCGAGACCAATCGTTGCCACCATGTTTGAACTCTTGCCGCAGCAGATAGAAGGAAGGCTCGGCATCCCTTTTTAGAACGCCCTTGGCAATCCAGTCCTCAAACAATGAAGCTGTATCCGTGTATTGACCCGTCGTCGGCGCCGTCCAGTCCAGACTTTCGCCTGCTTCCAGGTGAACGGCATTATAAGGGCTTAGGTTGCGTAGCGACTGCTGCATGTCTGTTGAAATCATGTCATATGGAGGGGAGAGGACCGAGGCCGCATCGCCCACCACGTCCAAATCATAACGCCAACCGCGGAATGGCCTAAAAACAACCATGATACTTAGTAGCCTCTAATTTACTATGGATTTTGGAATCTAGCCGAGCCTGGATTATAGTTTAGGCTCGAGACCGGCGTCCACCGTCGAGCTATCACGCAAGCTATTGCCCAAGCCTTTGGGCCGGACACTACCTACCGGCCAAAAATGGCATGGCCGGTTGCGCCTGGCTCAGTAGTGAAATGTTTGTATTAAGCGGCCATTCCCCTGTGATATACTCCAAGCCGATTTAAACCTGCCTAGCGCCTAAGTATTTCAATAAATTTTCGAATTTCGGCGCTGATGGTTAGGCAAAGGGAGATGTGAGCATGGCGGGTCAGATTACCGTGGTGGAAGGTGGGTCCGTAACGACCCCACGGGGCTTTCAAGCTGGGGCCACCTATGCCGGGTTGAAGACTTTTGCCGAAGATAAGCTGGACTTGGGCATTATTGTCTCTGAAGCAGCTTGCTCCTCCGCCGGGATCTATACCCAAAGCAGTATCAAGTCTCCTTCCGTGACAGTTACCCGAGAGCATATCAATGGCGGCTCGGTCCGGGCGGTGGTGGTTAACGCGGGAATTGCCAATTGCAGCGTGGGCCATCAAGGCTACCTGGACGCTCAAGAAATGACCGCCCTTGCCGGAAAAAAGCTCGGTTTGGAGTCCAATCAGGTTGCTGTTTGCAGCACCGGCGTGATAGGCGTCGAGCTCCCAATGTCGCTGATTAGGACTGGCTTTGACCAAATCCAAATCAAAGCAGACGGCGGTCACGAATTGGCCCGGGCAATGATGACCACCGACACACGCCCCAAGGAAGTGGCGGTTAGGTTTGAAGTGGACGGTAAACAAGCTCATGTCGGAGGTGTCACCAAAGGGTCCGGAATGATTCACCCCAACATGGCCACGATGCTCTCCTTCATCACCACCGACGCCGCCGTGGATAAGGATTTCTTGGATGCCACTCTGCGCGAAGTGGCGGACTCTTCTTTCAACATGATGACCGTGGATGGCGATACCAGCACCAACGACACTCTGTTGGTTCTGTCCAACGGCCAAGCGGGTAACTCAACCATAAATTCAAACTCACCCGACGCAGCGGTTTTTAAGCAAGCATTGATGGACGTGTGCGTGCATCTCGCCAGGGAAATGGCCCGGGACGGAGAGGGCGCCACCAAGCTCATTACCGTGGAGGTTGTGGGTGCGACCGACGTTTCCAACGCCAGAAAAGCCGCCAGAACCATCGCGTCTTCTAACCTGGTTAAGTCGGCGGTAGCTGGCTCCGACCCCAACTGGGGCAGGATTATGATGGCCGTGGGTCGTAGCGGCGCGGTCGTTGAGGAATCCAAGATAGACCTATTTATCAACGGCGTGTGCATCATGGAGGAAGGCAAACCCGTTCCCTTCCACCGAGACGCGGTTGTGGCTCTGATGCGCGGAACGGAAATTACGTTGCGACTGAACCTCAATCTAGCAAATGGCGAGGGCACTGCATGGGGATGTGACCTTACCGAAGAGTATGTGATTATCAATAGCGCGTACACCACCTAATCCGGGTGTTTTGTCCACGGGCTATTTATCCGAATAATTCCTGGCCTTGGCAGAAGGCAATCCAAACTCTTTCTTTCCATCCTGCCCTAACTCCCTAATTCTGACTTACTCGCTTCCGATAATGTTCTATTCATCAATAACATCGTCTTCTAAATTCTACGTATTTCCCGTATTGCAACCGGTGACCCAACCGTTGACGCAACCGAAAGGGGGCCTCGGGTGACTGGGGCGCCCATAGTTGTGAAGATCGGCGGCAGCACCTTGGGCAGCCACGACACCACATTGAAAGACTTGGTCACGCTACAGAAACAGGGCGTGGATGTGGTGGTAGTGCACGGCGGGGGCAACGTTATCTCCCAGTGGATGCAACGCCAAGGCATTCCGCCGCGGTTCGTTGACGGTCTACGGGTTACCGATGCCGCAAGCTTGGAGATTGTGGTGGCCGTGCTTTCCGGGCTGATTAACAAAGAGCTGGTTTCCAGTTTGCAACAGATGGGCGGCCGCGCCATCGGTATCAGTGGGGTGGACGGCAACCTGTTGGAAGCTCACATCGCCAATCCGGAATTGGGTTTCGTAGGGGAGGTTAGCCAAGTCAACAGCGAACCTCTTCGGGCGCTTCTCGACGGCGGGTTTATTCCCATGATTGCTCCCGTGGGCAGACACCGTGACGACGGTTCTGAAAATGCTGGATCACCACTCAATATCAACGGCGATACGGTGGCCGGAGAGCTAGCCTATGCGCTGGAGGCGGAGCGCTTGGTATTTCTGACCGACGTCGAAGGTATATTGGATGGCTCCAACCGGTTGATACCTCGCCTGAACCGCCGCCGGGCCAACATCCTGTTCCAATCAGGCATTGTGCGAGGCGGCATGATTCCCAAGCTCTCCGCCTGCTTGCGGGCCTTGGAGCGTTCGCCGATTGCCAATGTCGTAGATGGCCGCCGTCCCGGGGCCCTGTTGGACTGTTTGCGTGGCGTTTCCACCGGCACATCCATAATTGGTGGGTGAAGGGTGAAGTTTGCACCTGGAGCCGCTCCATGCCGAACCGGCGAGACCATATTTCTCTCTGTGATGGCGCTGACACTTAGATTGTACGAGGCCTTTTGCTGGTCATACCGGTACTGGATACGATATTCTATTGTGGAAAATAAAAAGAGGGCGAATTGCGCGGGGATGGATTACGCCGGGATGGACTGAGACAATGGAATGAAGAGCTGGATCGATTCTATGAGGCGGTTACGGGTTTGGGTGAGGCGCTGGACGATCTACATGATGCTGTTGACAGGCTAAGAGAAACATTCGGAGGTGCTTCACAGTGAGCAAAAGCAGTGATTGGATAGCAGTTGAAAACAAGTACTACGCTCAGACCGTACGTCGCCAACCGGTGGTGATTGTCCGTGGCGAGGGCACCCGAGTATGGGACGCCGACGGCAAGGAGTACTTGGACTTTGTGGCGGGATGGGCCGTGGACAACCTTGGCCATTGCCATCCGGTGGTGACTCAAGCCATCGTGGAGCAGGCCGGCACCTTGGTACAGACCTCCAACCAGTATTACACCGTACCCCAACTCAACCTGGCGGAATTGCTAATCGAGAACAGTTGCATGGACCGAGTCTTCTTCGCCAACAGCGGCGCCGAGGCCAATGAAGGAGCGATAAAACTGGCCCGTCGCTACGGCAAGCTGCACCGGGACGGAGCATACGAAATAATCACAGCCCTCAGTTCATTCCACGGTCGCACATTGGCCACCGTGGCGGCCACGGGCCAGCCCCATTATCAGGAAAACTTCACTCCCCTGCTGCCTGGTTTCGTACACGTGGACTACAACGACGTGGAAGGCATCATGAACGCCACCACCGACAATACTACGGCGGTGATGCTGGAACCCGTACAAGGCGAGGGCGGCGTAATCATTCCCGACGGCGACTACCTGAAACGCGTGCGGGAGTGGTGTGACGAGAAGGGAATCCTGCTGATTCTAGACGAGGTTCAGACTGGCATCGGCCGGTTGGGCAGCCTCTTTGGCTACGAAGAGTACGGCGTAGAGCCAGACGTCATGACCTTAGCCAAGGGGCTGGGGTTCGGTGTACCCATTGGCGCCTTCCTGTCCAAGGAGTACTGCATGGCCTTGGTGCCAGGCGACCACGGCTCCACCTTCGGCGGCAATCCCCTGGCCACGGCAGCAGCCTTTGCGGGCACCAGATTCCTTCTGGACAACGACATACTAGGTCACGTAAAAGAGATGGAGCGTCACCTGTCGGCTAAATTGAACGAACTCAAGTCCCGAGTCTCGGTTATTTCAGAAATTCGCATCAAGGGCCTCTTGGCCGCCGTGGAGTTCAACAGCGACATATCCGGTCAGGTGCTAACTCAGGCCAACGAGGCAGGAATCCTGCTAAACGGCGTGAGACCCAATGCCGTGCGCCTGATGCCGCCTTTGAACGTTACCGCAGCGGAGATCGATGAAGCTATCGACCGCTTGGAGCTAGCACTGAGTAAGATTTAGTAACTTAAGATTTTCTAACTTAGGTGATTCTTTCTCATCGCCGAATCATCAGCAAAAGGAAGGACACATGGCCGAGCAAGAGAATAAAGCAGTCGTCCAAGGGATGATTGAAGAATTGTTCAACAAGAAAAACGTGGACGCCCTGGGCGACTTTTTCGCCGAGGACATGGTCGACCACAATCCACCGCCGACCGATAAACCGGGCCTTGAAGGCATGAAAGAAATGTTCCACATATTCCTCAGCGCCTTTCCGGATATACACATCGAAATTGAAGACCTCATCGCAGAAGGGGACACGGTAGTTATGCGCGGGACCACTACCGGCACCCATCAAGGCGATTTCATGGGCATTCCGGCCACCGGCAAGAAGGTTTCTTATGGAGAAATCCACATTGTCAGAGTCGTCGGCGGGAAAATGGTCGAACATTTGGGCGTCGAAGACCAGATGGGGCTGATGCAGCAATTGGGGGTCGTTCCATCCTAACGCCTGAAACTGGCCTAATGCCTGAAACCGGCCTAATGCCTGAAACCGGGTAACGGAAACAACGATAATGGCAAACAATAGAATACTGCTCGCTTATAGCGGAGGCCTGGACACATCGGTCGCGGTGCCCTGGCTTAAAGAGAAGTACGGGGCCGAAATAGTTACACTGACCATCGACCTGGGCATGGTGGACCTGGAATCCATACGCCAGAGGGCCTTGGCCGTGGGCGCTAGCACAGCGTTGACTGTGGATGGCAGACAAGCACTGGTAGACGAATTCTTATTCCCTGGGCTAAAGGCTGGGGCCATCTATGAAGGCGTTTACCCCTTGGCTACGGCACTGGGTAGGCCACTGATTGCCCGCTACCTCGTTGAGGCTGCCCGCAGTGAAGGAGCCTACGCCATCGCCCACGGTTGCACCGGCAAAGGCAACGACCAAGTCCGCTTGGAAGTCAGCATAGCCGCCCTGGCTCCGGAAATAGAGGTTATAGCGCCCATCAGGGATTGGGGCATGAGCCGGGACGAAGAGATTGAGTACGCCGAGGCCCGGAACCTACCCATAAAGGCCCGAGACAGCCGATTCTCCACCGACGAGAACCTCTGGGGCCGCAGCATCGAAGCCGGGGAGTTGGAAGACCCTTGGCTGGAACCGCCGGAAGAGGCCTATGCTTGGACACGCTCCGTCGCAGATTGCCCAAGCGACGCGACCTACTTGGAGCTTCACTTCGAGCAAGGCGCGCCCACGGCGGTGGACGGCGAGAGCATGTCCGGAATCGACCTGATAAACCACCTGAATACGTTAGCCGGGAACCACGGCGTTGGCCGTGTCGACCACGTGGAAAACCGGCTGGTGGGCATCAAGTCCCGGGAGATTTACGAGTCTCCTGCCGCCACGGTGCTCCACTCCGCCCACAAATCGTTGGAAACGCTAACGCTAAGCAAAGAGCAAGTCCGAACTAAGGAAAAGTTGGCCCAAGAGTATGCCGAAATCGTATACAACGGGCTGTGGTTCACCGCTCACCGCCAAGACTTGGACGCCTACGTCGCCAGCACCCAGCGCCACGTAACCGGGGATGTGCGGGTACGGCTGCACAAAGGCTCCTGCGTGGTGGTAGGACGGACCGCACCCGAGTCTCTGTATCAGTACCACTTGGCCACATACGACCGGAGCGACCAATTCGACCACAAGTCGGCCGAAGGGTTCATCCAGATTTACGGGTTGCCGGTGCGTACTCAGAACCAAGTCCAGAAGGACTGAACACCGTGCGACTGGACTACGCGCGACTGAACTACGGGCGACTGAACCCCGTGCGACTGAACCCCGTGAGTTGGTATATTAGGCTATTTAGTTGACCGCCCTTCAGGAAATGCAGTTACCAGAGCCGTCGAGTGGCCAATCCAAACTAGACCGGGTGGTCGATTGCTTGATGGCCTATGAACGCGAAAAGATTATTCTTTTCGGATCTGTGGCCAGAGAAGACGGGGACGAGTTCAGTGACATCGACCTAATAATTGTCAAATCAACGGACACCCGGTTCATTCAACGTCAGGTGGATGCCACAAACTTAGTTCCCGGCGATATTTCGGTGGATATTTTCGTCTACACACCGAAAGAATTTCAGAACATGATTGACGACAACAGGCCTTTTATCGAGCGCGTCCTTGCGGACGGGATTGTGTTATATGAAAACTCCCCTGGAAACGAGTAAGCGGTGGTTGGCCCAAGCTGAGCATAGTTTGAATGCGACGAAAGCTTTGTTTGATGGTGGATTTTGGGCTGAGGCCTGTTTCCATTCCGAGCAGACGGCTCAGTTGGCGTTGAAGGCTTTTCTGTTTTTCCAAGGACGCAGGTTCGTAAACATACAATCGGTTAGGACGTTAATATTGGAATGCGGCAAAGAAGACGCTGAATTCTCCCCATTGGAGAATTACGGTTCATTTTTGGACAGATATTACCTGACCACCCGATACCCCGATGCGCTTCCCGCTCCAGCCATTCCATTCCAGTCTTTCACCGAAGGGGAATCTAAGCAAGCGATGGAACATGCCTCGGAAATCGTCGGGCTGTCAAGGAATAGAATCCCAGTTGGCTCTGAGGATTGAATTCCCTAATCGTGCCCGTGCACCGCGATTCTCAAACCCTTGATATTCCCCGGCATTTCACCCGTCAACACCAGGAGGATACATGACCGTCGCCAGCCGCATGATGGACCTAGGCACCGAGACCGCATTTGAAGTGTTGGCCAAAGCCAAAGCTTTGGAGGCTCAGGGCAGAGAGATAATCCACCTGGAGATTGGCGAGCCCGACTTCGACACGCCCAACCACATAGTCGAGGCGGGAGTGCAAGCTCTCAGAGATGGTTTTACCCATTATGGGCCCACACCGGGGTTGCCGGAGCTGCGTCAGGCAATAGCCCGCAATAGCCGGGAAGTCAGGGGCATAGACACAGAGTGGGGTCAGGTGGTGGTCACTCCCGGCGCCAAGCCGATAATGTTCTATGTTCTGTTGGCCCTGGCCGAGCCCGGCGTGGAAGTTATTTACCCCAACCCCGGTTTTCCGATATATGAGTCCATGATTAAGTTCGCTGGCGCAACACCAGTGCCGATGGAGCTTCAAGGTTCCACCGGCTATCATCCTGACCTCCACGATCTGGCCCGAAAGATAACTGACCGCACCCGGCTGATTATCATCAACTCGCCGGAGAATCCCTGCGGGTCTGTGTTGAGCCATGCAGAACTGCAGACCATAGCCGGATTGGTTTTGGAACGAACCGACCTCTACGTATTGTCCGATGAGATTTATAAGGACATCCTATACACCGGCGAACACCACAGCATCGCCTCATTCCCCGGCATGGCCGAAAGAACCATCATCCTAGACGGGTTTTCCAAGAGCTACGCCATGACCGGCTGGCGTTTGGGCTATGGCATCCTGCCCGAGGAACTCGTGCCTCACATCACCAAGCTGGCGGTGAACAGCGTATCCTGCGCCGCCTCATTCAGCCAACGTGCGGCCATTGCGGCCCTGGAAGGCCCAAGAGACGAAGTTGAAGCCATGATTGCGGAGTTCTCCTTACGGCGCCGCATCATCACCGACGGTCTGAGGAAGATTCCCGGCATCACTTGCCCAGAGCCGGAGGGGGCTTTTTACGTTTTCCCAAGCATAAAAGAGACAGGTATCAGCAGCGCCGAATTTGAAGAGCGGGCCATGAACGAGGCAGGAGTAGCGTTACTTTCGGGCGCAGCGTTTGGCGAGTTCGGAGAAGGGTACGTCCGCCTCTCGTACGCCAATTCCCAAGAGAATATTCATAAGGCCTTGGACCAACTGGATACCTTCGTCAGGGGCCTCGACAAATAAATCGAATCCGGACTTAAATTAAACACGCGAAAACAAACACTGGAGCAAAAATGGCTGAGTGCAAGGTTGTTCATGCCAACGAGTTGGAAGTAGAGATAAGTTCAGGAGCGATGACCCGCCTGGCCGGTGTTTCGGAAGGGTTGGTGGGTTCTACAGGGATTCACCTGGCAGTGGCCACAATACCGCCCGGTTGCGCTTCCACTCCCCATTATCACGTGAACTGCGAGTCCGCGATTTATGTGAGCAAAGGTCAAGGTAGATTCGTGATTGGGGACAACTTGGACAATCCATTGGTCATAAAACAAGGGGACTTTATCTACGTCCCCGCTGAGGCCGTCCACCAGCCTATGAATGACGGCGACGAGCCTTTGGAGTTGATTGTCGCCCGCAACACGCCTGTGGAGATTGTGGTTGAGGTAGTGCCAAAGAAAGCTCAGGCTTAGTTGGCCAGTCGGAGTTAGCCTTCATTTCTTGAGCAGGCGATAGCGTTAGGCTATACTGGCGTGGCTTTCATGGATGTTGAACGTGCCATGCCAGCAATCAAGACAAAGTGCCCAATTCACAGTGCCCAAAATTAACGGAGGAAGACGATGGACCTGGGATTCAGTGAAGTCCAGCAAATGTTAAAGAGCAGCGCTCAGGAGTTCCTGACTCAGGAATGTCCCTTAACCTTGGTCCGGGAGATGGAAGATGACCCCCAGGGTTACACAGAGCAGCTTTGGCGGCAATTGGTCGCTTTGGGCTGGACCGGAGTGGCCTTTCCAGAGCAGTACGGCGGCACCGGAGGGAATTTCCTCGACCTGGCAGTGCTATTGGAAGAGATGGGCCGCAACCTGGTCCCTGGCCCGTTCTTCGCCACCGTCGTTTTGGGCGGCCTCAGCGTATTGGACGCAGGAAGCGACGCTCAGAAGCAGGACATATTACCCCGCATCTGTTCCGGTGAACTGAAGATGACCTTGGCCCTCACCGAGCCTACAGCTACCTACGAAGCTTGGGGGGTGGAAACCACCGCCCAACAACAGGGTGACAACTACGTCATAAACGGCAATAAGCTATTCGTGCCCGACGCGCACGTGGCCGACATCATGATTGTCGCTGCCCGAACGTCGCCGGTTTCAGCTGGTGGCGACCCAACTAAAGGCATCACCCTTTTCTTGGTGCCCGGGAACAGTACTGGGTTGACTATCAGTCCTCTTAAAACCATAAGCTCCGACCGGCAGTCGGAACTAAATTTCAAAGACGTGAGCGTTCCAGCTTCATCGGTTCTGGGTCAGGTGGGCGCAGGTTGGCCTGTGGTGCAGAACGCGTTGCATAAGGCTATTACCGGGAAATGTTTGGAGATGCTCGGTGGCGCCGACGCTGTGCTGGAAATGACCCTGGACTACGTCAAGCAACGAACTCAATTCGGTCGAGCCATCGGAACTTTCCAAGCCGTCCAGCACCACTGCGCCAACATGGCCACCGACCTGGAAGGATCCCGCAATATCATCTACCAAGCGGCCTGGCAGATATCCGAGGGCACCGCTACACAGGGGGCGGTCTCCATGGCCAAAGCCTGGGTCAGCGGCGCCTACCACCGCATATGCGAGTCGGCCCATCAGTGCCACGGTGCCATAGGATTCACGAAAGAGCATAATTTGCAACTTTATACCCGTCGGGCCAAGGCCCTGGAATTGACCTACGGCGATACCAATTTTCACAAAGAGTTGGCGTTGCAAAGCCTGGTTTAATTTGGAGGCAAGATAACGGTGAGTACTAGTCAGTGCATTTTCTGCGCTATCGCCAGGGACTCGGCCCACGAGTCTCCCATCTACCGCGACGACCAGGTTTTTGTGGTAAAAGACATCAACCCCAAAGCCCCCGTCCATCTGTTAATCATACCCAACATGCACCTTGCGTCTTTAGCCTACATCGGCCCCGGCCAAGTACCCATCATGGGACAGATGTTCATAGTGGCCGAGGAGATGGCCCGCCGTGAAGGAGTGACCCTGAGCGGCTACCGCTTGGCCGTGAACCAAGGGAAAGATTCGGGTCAGGAAATCGAACATCTGCATATGCACTTGCTGGGAGGCCAAGGCCTGGGAGCCATGGGCTAAGCGAGTAGATTTATCTAGCTACGGCCTGTTTTATGCAAGAACTTCTGGGAAGAATCCAGCGCAGAGTGGATGCTCTACCTTCGGGCCTTCGGGACCACATATACCGTGTCCGCGACATTGCCCGGCAACTGGCCCCGAAGCACGACATCGACCCGGACCTGGCTTCCCTTGGGATGTTGGCCCACGATGTCGCCAGGGCCATGGCGGATGAAGAACTGCTCCACCGGGCGGACGAGTTGGGATTGCCGGTGGGAACCGTTGAGCAGGCCATCCCTCTACTCCTCCACGGGCCGGTGGGCGCCGAAATGCTGGTGAAAGAGGAAGGTCTGACTGACACCTCCATTCATCAAGCCGTGTATTGGCATAGCACCGCCCATCCTGATTTGGACCCATTAGGCAAGTTGGTGTTCTTGGCGGACAAACTCGACCCTCAAAAAGTTCTCCGATTTCCCTACCAACCCCTGTTGATGCAAATGGCGACGGAAGATTTGGACCGTGCTATTTTGGAGTTCCTCAGCCGGGAAATAGTGACAATGGTTTCACAAGGGCTTATGGTGCACCCAAGAGCATTGGAGACCAGGAACCACCTGCTAGCAGCGACAACGCCGACGGATACAAAGACCGAAAAGTGACGGCAGCCCGAGACAGATTCCGAACAGTTCTAATCAAACATTGACCTTGTGTATCCAAAAGGCCAAAATAGCATCTAAGAACGTAGCAAGTTAAGTGGCCCCTCTACCGTCGCGGCCACTGACCTAACCAGCTAATCGAACCTTAGGATGAACCGATGCGACTATCCATTACCGACGAAGCCATAGCCCACATACAGAAAAAGGGCGGAAGAGCCGCCGTAGACCTTATCTGCCTGTCTTCTTGAGCGGGCGATTCCGCGGAGGTATCGGTCGATACCCACATGGGCCGTAGGAACCTTAGCCATTATCAGGTTTTCAAACAGGAGGGCGTCGAGTTCCTGGTGATGCCGGATTTGGCCAAACACACCCGGAACATTGACATTGATCTCAAGAAGTTCTTATTCATGAAAAACTTGAGCGCCACATTGGAGCTTTCCGACGGATTGGTCTTGGGCCGACGCGGTTCTTTAGCCTGAACTAGGCTCCCAGACGGTACTCGGCGTTGACGAGGTAGATGTTATGCTCGCCTCACGATTTAGCTGGTGGCAAAACAAGCGCAGGAACACTCTGGAGCCTCCCAAGGGTGGGCCCATCAACCTGACCCTCAGCCAAGCCGCCATTGACCACATCAACAAAAGGGGCAATCAGGCGTTCATAGACCTGAGTTGCTTGGACAAATGACTTGGCTCTTTGGCCGAGGTGACGGTCAGCACTTTTCAGGGCAGGCGGGTTACCAGCCGGTACCGGTCCATCTTTCACGACGAGACCGAGGTATTGGTGTCCTTTGACCTCGACAGATACGTGCGAAATCTCCACATCTACTTGGACAAATTCCTGATTTTCCGGTTGCTCAAAGCAAAGGTGGTGCTGTCCAACGGGATGGTAATGGGCGGTGACGTTCCAAATACAATCGGAACTACAAGTAATCAACCTTGGATTTGGCGACCCAGGTAGAATGGCGGAATCGCGGGAGACCGAGGAATCGTGGTAGACCAGGAGTTGCGGGAGAACGCGAAATCGAGAAAGAACAAGCAAGAGCCCCGGATTAACTCCGGGGCTCTTGCGATTTGGGGTTCCGATCCGAGCTATCGCACTAGGTTCAGGAGCCCCTGGATAAAATCACATATCTGGGAACACGGGGGGATTATTTAGGGGGTTTGTGACATTTAGGGGATGTTAAAGCTGTGTCAGCGAGCCTTGTACTCGGGCGGTCGCTTTTCCACAAATGATTGGCTGGATTCCTTGAAGTCCTCTGATAGGTGCAACTTCAATGCCTGGATATACATATCGGCCTCGGCGGCGGGTTGTACCCATTGACGGCGGGTCAATCGAACCCCGGCCCTGGATGCCAAGGGTGGAGTTTTCAGAACCGTGTTAGCCAATTCTTCAGCGGCTTTCAAGTGCTCACCTGTGGGGACCAGACGATTAATCAGCCCCAACCGGTACAGCTCCTGAGCGGCCATCTGCTCGCCGGTGATTACCATCTCGCTAACTACCTTAGATGGCATGAATGCGTTGACCTTGGCCCACACTCTGCCGCCAGGCAGACCCCGCCGGGTTTCGGTGATGCCAAACCTGGCGTCTTCCGAGGCGACTATCAGGTCGCACTCGGCGGCGATGGCCATCCCGGCACCCAACGCATAGCCGTGAATCGCAGCGATGACCGGCTTCCAGTTGATGGAACGGCCTAGGTAGCTCTCTGGGTTGCCGCCTCGCTCTCTCCTAGCCCGCTCTTGAGGGCTCATGTTGGACAGACGCTGTTTGATGTCCGCGCCGGCGCAGAAGCTGCGGCCTTCTCCGTGGATAATGGCCACCCAGGCATCATCATCGGTATCAAACTCCAGCAGGGCTCCGTGAAGGTCTGTCTCGAATTGATCGTTTACTGCGTTTAGCGATTGAGGGCGGCTGAAAGTGATGTAGCCAATCTTATCTTTTCTGGAGTAGGTCATGGTCTCGAACTCGGTCATCGGGCTCTCCTGCAGGCATGTTTTAACGGTATTTTGCAGCCGAGTTATATTTTAGAATATTCGTTCTAAATTGGTGGCAAAAAGTATTGACGTATTCAGAACACCCGTTCTATAATCATTTTAATTATTAGAACATGTGTTTTGGAGCAATATTATGACTTTATCTATCACAGCCCCGGCAGTTACCCGAGTTACAACGTTGGACACCTTCCCAGAGAATTATCACTACGAAGACACCGGTTGTGAAGTATCCGCATCTTGCCTCAATTGCCCCCTTCCCCAGTGCAAGTACGACGACCCAGGCTGGTTCCAGAAGCACCGTCGTATAGCCCGGGACTTAAAAGTGTGGTCGACCATGCGGTCGGAAAGCCTCACGGTGGAGGAAGCGGCAGAGCGGTTTTCCGTGACGGTAAGAACGGTATTTCGGATAATACGCCGTTGCCGGGAAGCGGAATCAGAAGTGGATGGAGCAGCGTTACTGGCCTTCGCCGCTGACTAAGCGAACCAGCCAGCCTGCCTCGTTCGTCCTGAGCTTGTCGGAGACCCGCTCCTTAGAAGGCAATTAGGTGCAGTCAACTAAACACTTTTGAATTCACACCAGCCGTTCGTCCTGAGCTTGTCGAAGGATTTCCACTATCGAAGTCGCTTAGGTGGAGTCACCGAATCACTGTTAAGTCTCCACCGGCCGTTCGTCCTGAGCTTGTCGAAGGATATCCATCACCGAGGTCGCTTAGTTGGTATTTCACGTCTACATTCTACGTTGCGCGGATGGTTCGTATTATGCGGGCCACACCGATAACCTGGAAAGTCGCATCGCAGCCCACCATCACAGCGCCATCCTTGGATTCACTTCCACCCGTAGGCCCGTGAAGTTAGTGTTTTCTGAGCAATTTCAGTCGAGAGCAGATGCGATAGGCCGAGAGAAGCAGATTAAACGATGGTCTAGAGCGAAAAAACAGGCTCTCATCAATTCTGACTGGAATCGCCTAACTGAACTCTCTAAGTCGGGTGGTTCGACAAGCTCACCACGAACGGGTCAAGAATTAAAGCTCTCATTGATGTTGGAGGCACCGAATGGCTCACTCCAACCTTGTTGGATTCCCACCAACCGTTCGTCCTGAGCTTGTCGAAGGATTTCCACTATCGAAGTCGCTTAGGTGGAGTCACCGAATCACTGTTAAGTCCCCACCGGCCGTTCGTCCTGAGCTTGTCGAAGGATTTCCATCACCGAGGGCATTTAGGCAAAGGTCACTGCAAAATGACCACTACCACAAATCTCATCCGCTCTAGGTCTTCCAAAGTCCCAGCAAGGATAGGACTAACCCCTGGGCAGGCCCAAACCCCGGCCAGCGATGATATTACGCTGAACCTCGGAGGTTCCAGCAGCAATCTTGTGAGAGAAGCTAATCATCCAGTTTTCTTGGACCCGACCCATCAAAGGCGCCCACTTGTCATTTCGCCCCAGCACGCCGTACATGCCCAATATGTCCAGTCCGGTCGTAGTTACCTTCTGTAGGGATTCGCTACCGAACACCTTGCTCATGGACGCTTCTTTGTTGGGCACCAAACCTTCGCCCTGCATGTAGGCCACGTTATAGGCCATAAGACGAGCAACTTCGCACTCGATGTAGCGATTAGCCAGTGCGTCACGCACCCAAGGCAACTCAATCAACGGAACGCCGTTTCGCTTGGTTTCAATGGCATAATCTTTAGTTTCATCCAGCAAGCGCCGGGCCATGGCCGAGTAATCAATACCGGAGCGTTCAAAGTCCAAGAGAGTAACCGCCACGTACCAGCCCCGGTCCTCTTCACCCACCACGTTCGCTCGGGGCACCCTCACGTTCTCGAAGATAATCTCATTGAACTCATGCCCATTGGCCATATTAATGATTGGCCGGACTTCGATGCCAGGAGTCTTCATATCCACCAGAATGAAGCTGATACCCCGGTGCTTTGGCGCATCCGGGTCGGTGCGTGTGAGCAGCATTATCCAATCGGCCCGGTGAGCCAAAGTAGTCCAGATTTTCCGGCCGGTGATAATAAATTCGTCGCCATCGCGGACAGCCCTAGTGCTCAATGAAGCCAAATCGGAACCTGATTCAGGCTCACTGTAGCCCTGGCACCACTGGACCTCGCCCCGGGCCACGGCGTTCAAATGTTTCTCTTTTAGCTCGTCCGAACCGTGAATCATCAAAGTCGGCCCGAGCATTCGGACGCCAAATATGTCCCTTCCCGGAGCACGCATATAGGCCATTTCCTCGTTGAAAATGGCGGAGCGAACCGGTGAGGCATTCTCGCCACCGTATTCTTCGGGCCAGTGCATGGTCAGCCAGCCTTTATCAGCCAGCTTCTTGCGCATCTCCCGGGTCAGGTCCCAGTCGGTTTCCTCGGGCCAACGCCCACCGCCTTCCCAATCGGAAGGCAATTCGTCTTTCACGAACTGGCGCAAATCCCGGCGGAACGTCTCATCTTCAAGACTGAATTTGAACTCCACTGCTCCACTCCTGTTTGGGAAATTGTCGATCCTCGGCAACCAAGCCCCACCGGCGTTTCGTCCGATGGCTTATGGTAACCCACGAAAACACAATGAATATACCGTTAGGCGCCTACCGCCACGCAGGTCACCGTGCGAACCACGCCGGGCACGGTGTGTATGCTGCCTGTCACCAAGTTTCCGACCACAGCCATATCGTCGGCGCTAATCATGGCAATGATGTCATAGGGACCGGTAACTACATCAACGGTCTCGATGCCTTCCAAGTTCTTCAAAGTGGTGGCCACATCCCGCGTCTTGCCAACTGCTGTTTCCACCAAAAGATACGCTTTCGTCGCCATCCTGCCCCCTTATTGCCTCTTTTGATCCTGAATCCTCATTTTCTCACAATTCACAAGTTTCCGTGAACAAAACACCTTTATCGACCTTTGCATGCGCCTCTATGAGCGCCCGCTCCGATACTGTGGGTAATTTTACGGCCCCCCCTTTGGGCTGTCAATTAAGCTAGAGCCGTATCTGCGCTAAATCATGGAGAGTTGTCTTCCGGGTTTGGTGCCAACCCCCGGTCCAACTGCCTTCGAAAATCCTACGCCTGACTCCAAGCCCTACCTCCTTAGCCATATCGATAGAGAAACTGCGTTGAAACCGTCTATAATCCTACCGTTATGTCAGATGACAACAAACAACAACCTATGGACCTGCTGGCTAAGGGCGCCTCTGAATTAGGGTTGAGACTATCCCCGGCACAGTTGGAGCAGTTCGATCTCTATTACCGGGAGATGGCAGACTGGAACCAGCGGGTGAACCTGACTTCAATCACCGAACGGGACGCGGTCCAGATTAAGCATTTCCTGGATTCTCTGACTATCTGCCTGGCCTATCCCCAAGGGATGCCGCCGACTTTGCGTATCGTTGATATAGGCGCTGGCGCTGGCTTTCCCGGTCTACCCCTCAAGTTGGCCTTTCCTCACATACGTTTGCTCATGGTGGAGTCGGTTGGCAAGAAGGCCCGGTTCCTGGAGCACATTGTGGAGCAACTTGGCGTAACCGATGTGGAGGTTATGACGGGAAGGGCTGAGGATTTGGCCCGCCATCCGATTCTCAGGGAGCGTTTCGACTTGGCGCTAGGCCGAGGGGTGGCCAAGATGCCGGTGCTTCTGGAGTACACCCTGCCGTATTGCGTGGTCGGCGGACGATTGGTTGTGTTGAACCACCAAAGCGCCCAACGAGATTTCCCCGCAGCGGCAAGGGCGTTGAAAGCCTTGGGTGGGCGAATGGGGGAGATATATAAAGTGGGCATCAGCGGTTTAACCGATGACCGCATCGTGGCCGTGATTCACAAAGTAGCGCCCACGCCAAGCGCCTATCCGCGGCAGGCCGGCGTTCCAGCCAAGCGGCCTTTGTGACAGCCTAAGTCGGATCCATAATAAACAAGAAAGAGGGCCGGTGAATGCCGGCCCTCTTTCTTGTTTTAAGTTTCGACTTTTAATTTTAGACGGAACTCTGGCGTTAGCTCACATTAAAGGTCGTTGACCCGCTGCCCGAGTCGTAGCCGGACTTGCTGGCAGTGACATTGACCGTGTAGGTGCCTTTGCCGTCCCGTTTGTCGTTTACTTTGTAGGTACATACAGCATCGCCGTTGCCGTTTGTGGTCGGGCTGCAAGACAGCTGCCCACCTTTGGCGGTTGTGATTTGGATACTGACCGCTGCTGCTCCAACAGGAGTGCCACCGTCGGTTACGTTGGCAGTGATAATCGCTGTATCCCGCTTGACGTAACTGGGTTTGTCCGTTGACACCGTCACGCTGAGAACGGGGTTCTCCGGAGGAGTTCCCACGGTAATACTTACCGAGGCGCTGCCCGTGGCTCCGCCGCTGTCGGTAACCGATGCCGTGATTGTGTGGACGCCATCGGCCAAAACGTTCGAAAAGCTGGCGCCGATCCCGATATTTCCATCAATATTGGAGGACCACGATATGCTGGCTGTCAGCGTTGCATCATCGTCTTCGGTGTCGGTAGCGCTGCCAGCGAAACTGATGCTGGCCCCGGACACCGGAGTCGAACCATCAACCGGGCTGGAAATATTAACCACCGGCGAATCGTTGTCCGGCGGCGGAGGCGGTGGCGGTGGTGCGCCAACCGCTTCATCAGTGGCTACCAAGCCCCAACCGTATTGGCTGTCGAGTCCTCTCTTTCCCAGGTCGTCTGCCGTGGAATGCAGCACACCTCGGATGTCCGCCACGCCGGAAGCAATCATCAAAGCAACTGTTCCAGCCACATGGGGTGAAGCCATGGACGTGCCGTTCAGCAGCAGATACCCGCTGGCATCGCACAGTTCGCAGTTTCCGGTGGGTACCGTGGAATTTATCGCCAACTCCCGGAGCAGCAAGCTCAAGGGCACTGCCTGTGCTTGAGAAGCTTGCCCTGTCGTCGCTGGTGTCGGTGGCCGCCACCGCAATCACGGAGGCATACCTAGCCGGGTAGCCTATGTTGTTGCCCTTGCCTCTTCTGTTGCCGGTGTTACCCGCCGAGGCCACGTGGATTATCCCCGCCGCCGCAGAGTTGATGAAGGCTGCTTCCACTGCGGAGCCGGGATTCAGGCTGCTACCATAACTGTTGTTGGTGACCTGAATTCCATTGTCCACGGCCCACTGGAGGGCTGCGATGATGTTGCTAAAACTACCACTACCCGTGGAGTCCAGAACTTTCAGTGCGTAGATGCTGGCGTCCGGAGCCACACCTACCACTCCCAATCCGTCGTCCAACGCAGCTATCGTGCCAGCGACATGGGTGCCGTGCCCCATATCATCAGTTGGGTCATTGTCGCCATTCACGAAGCATAA
>Ga0066376_10000131_pt1 | contig 62634 bp, 53 predicted proteins | sample Knorr_S15_td_Bot_FD_77009 | JGI IMG/M metagenome (GOLD analysis project Ga0066376, IMG submission 77009) | Marine microbial communities from Southern Atlantic Ocean transect - Knorr_S15_td_Bottom_ad_5009_LV_A | ecosystem: Environmental > Aquatic > Marine > Oceanic | place: Southern Atlantic...
CGAAGGGGTCTTTCCCGGTTGCACTCAGGCTGCTTTCATCCGGGGACGACCAAGCGGCCCCCAGGCGGCGAGGCGTATCCGTGAGACGTGGCTCCGGTGTGGGACCGGACCGATCAGCGGGCCGCTTCTCTGTATCTGGCCCGGAAGCGGGTGCATCGGCTGTTGAGGATATGGGTGCTGGTGTCGGACCCGGAGCGGGGGCGCGGGTCTCCGATACCGGGTCGGGCGCCCGGGGCCGTGGTCGACGACTCTGGCCGAGCTCGGAATAGTCCGGATGCGCAAGCCGAAAGCCTTCGCCGCCGGGAAGCTCGATTCGCTGGATCGTCCCACTCTCGAGCCTCCGTTTTCGCACCGTGCCCTCCGCTTCAGTCACGCGAAGACTTCCGAGGTCCTCTCCGAGCAGAAGCGCCATGACGCCCCTGTCGTCCGCCTCCTCCAGCGTGCTACTGATGCGCGTGAGCGTGTGATGCTCGGCCTGGAGCTTCTTGATGAGGAGAAGGCGAATCAGGTGCGTGCCTCCGTAGCGGGCTCTTCCTCCCTCGTAATCGTGAGCCTTCGGTAGCAGGCCCCGGGTGACGTAGTAGCGGATCGTCCGTACGTCCGGACGGTCGGTCACCTTGTACCGCGTCTGATGGCCGGCGACCGTCGGCAAGAGCCGAGCGGCCTCGTCCACGAGATCGTCGATCGTCATCCCCCGTCGACCCCGAATCTCCTGCAACACCTCGCGCAGTTTGTTCATAACAGTATTTATAGTAAATACTGTAAGTACTGTCAATCGATCAAGAGGCGCGCACTGCCCGACTTCTTTTTGGCGCCCAGCGTGGGGGCAGGCTATCGTTGGCATCAGCACCCAACGCTCCCGCGTCCCGGAGGTCTCCTTGTCGTCCATCACGCGTGCGCTCACCGGAAACAAGCTCACGTTCGACCTCGAAGAGCAGATCGCCGAGCTCCGCCGGGACGAGAGTTACGTGCGCAGCGGGAGGGTCGGGCGAACCCTCGTGAAAGCAGGGCCGCTGAGGCTCACCCTCACGCTGATCGCAGACGGTGTCGATGCGGGCACCCACCACGCCGCTTCGCCGATGACGCTCCAGGTTCTCCAGGGACGAATCCGCTACCGGGAGGACGAGGAGGAATTCGAGATCGCCCAGGGAGAGGTCCTTTTCTTCGGGCCGGGCCACGCGCAGGACATCCGGGCCCTCGAGGACACGGCGTTGCTGCTGACCATCACCGGAGACGCACCAGAGCGCGGGTGATCGTCACCCAAAGACGCTGCGTTCTCAGCGTCGGAGAACGCTTTCAGCCCCGGTGAGAACCCTCGCCTCGAACGCCCTGCACCAACTCCGCCAGCTCCCTCCAGATACCGGAATCCCACCACCTCCGGGCCGCCGCACTCGTCGACGGCGCGACGAAAAGGCGTGTGCCGCCGAATGACGCGGTCTGTAGGCCGTACCGAATCCGCGTCGCGCCCAAGGCCTCCGACGCCGCCCTTTTCCCATTGAAGCAGAGATAGGAGGGCGAATAGGGATCGAGGCGCGTTCGCAGGAGCGTGCCCCAACCACCGAAGTCGATCGCCCAGTCCATCCCCGACTGGTCCTTCACGACATCCGTCAGCCCGATCCCGTAGTCGAGCAGACATCGATACTCAGAAGGCTCTAGCAGCCTCTGCGTGAGACCGATATCCCGAAGATTCGTCCAGAATCGATTGCCCGGTCCGGCGTAATACTGTCCGCGCTCAGCAGAAACCGCGCTCGCCGCCGTTCCGCAAATAACCAGATCGAGTCCGCTCCTGAGCACGTCCTCCAGCTTAGCCATAGAACACCCGGATTGCCTGCGCATGATGGTTTTGTGACCGCGGTCAGTATACACACAAGATTGCACGATCCGTCGTACGAGACGCGGGCCCGGCCCGACCCTCCCATTCGGAGTTGCCAGGTGATTCCACGCCACGCCAGATCCAAACTGCTTTGTCAGACGATCGCTCTCGCGGTCGTCTGCACCGCCCCACCCCACGCGGCCGCCCAGCAACCGGCGACACCCCCCGACCTGGCCGCGATCACAACCCGCCTCGAGGGTGAAGTCCAAAAGATCCTCAGCGAGACCGGCATTCCCGCGATCTCCATAGCGCTGGTGCAGGACGGCTCGGTCGCATGGGCTGGCACCTTCGGATACGCGAACGTCGGCGCTTCTGTCCCCGCTACCAGCGAGACGTACTTCAGCACAGGCTCGACGTTCAAGTTCGTCACCGCCACCGCGATGATGCAGCTCGTAGAGAAGGGTGAGCTCGAACTCGACACACCTCTGAACGAGATCGTCGGACCCGAGCTCGCGATCCAGGGTGCCGACGACGTGACCGTCCGGCACTTGCTCAGCCACCACTCGGGTCTTCGAGGTCCCGTCGGCACGGTGCCGCTGTGGAGCCGGATCAACGTGAGGACGCCGGAAGATCTATTGTCGAACACGCGTCGCATCGGGGAGCCCGGCATCGAATATCGCTACTGCAACGAGTGCTTTGCGATCGCGGGGCTCATCATCGAGAGAATCTCGGGGCGGACCTACGACGAGTATGTAGCGGAGTACATTCTCCAGCCGATCGGTGTGGACGTATCACTCACCTCGGTGCCGAGCCCCGAAATCGTCGAACACCTGGCGCTCCCCTACAATCTGGAAAGCAACAGGGCGATACCGATCTCGCAGGTGCGTTATGACGTCTATGCGGCCGGCGACATTTACCTGCGCGCGGTGGACATGGCCCGGTTCCTCGCAACCCAGCTCAACGGCGGCGTCTACGATGGGAAGCGAATCCTGTCCGAAGCCTCGAGCTTGGAGATGAGACGCCAACAGTTCGGCGGCCAGAACTATGGGCTCGGCACCGGCATGGCGGAGCGCAGCGGCCACGATCTCGTCACGCATTCTGGCGCGATTCCCGGCTTCAATTCGATGTCGATCGGAGAGCCTTCGGCGGGCAGGGGCGTTTACATCATGTCCAACTCGGGCCAGTCATCGAAGGCGATCGGCCCGCTCGCTCGCTTGGCCATGGAGCTCATGTGGGGCGAGGACCCCGGCCCTCTTCCCAGCTTTGCCTCGGTCGAGCACACCGCCGTCACGGTCTCCACGGATCTCTTCGACGAGTACGTTGGTGAGTACGAACTCAGGCCCGGGTTCATCATCTCCGTGACGCGGGATGGCAACCGGTTCTTCGTGCAGCCAACCGAACAGCGGCGCATCGAGATCCGCGCCGAATCGGACACGGATTTCTTTCTGATCGGCGTTGAGGCATCGGTCACATTTGGGCGAGCCGACGCGACGGGGCCTGTTACGCACCTGATCCTCCACCAAGGCGGGCGTAGTCAGACGGCGGAGCGGCGGCGGTAGCCACGCATTCGCTGGCTCGGACGACGGGTCCAACCTACTCTCGTAGCCGGCCCGTACCGGACCGAGTACGCCACAACCACTGCCCCCCGACCATCGTTTCAGGAGCCCGGCCCATGCCGCCCCGGATCTGCACGTCCCCGCACTCTCTCGCCGCGCCCGCTGTCGCCACGCTCTTCTGGCTGCTCGTGCCCGCGCTGCCTGTCTTCCCGATACCCGTGGCTGCCCAGACCCACCAGGAGTTGACGGAGCTCTTCGACGAATGGCGGGCATTCGAGAGACCGGTCTTCGTGGATGGCGTTCCCGACTATTCCCGCGAGGCCATGTCTCGCCAGCACGAGCAGCTCGAGGGCTGGCAGAACCGGCTGCGTGAGTTGGATCCGAGCCGCTGGACCGTAGAGCGACAGATCGACTGGCATTTGGTGCGCGCGGAGATGAACGGGCTCGACTTCGACCACCGCGTGCGGCGGCCGTGGGCCAGGGATCCCGCGTTCTACGTCACGATCTATTCAGCCGAAAGCGACGTGCCCGCCCACGAGGGCTCCGTGATCCATGGCTGGGTCGATCTGTGGATGTACGAATACCCACTCCCCACCGCCGATGCCGCTGAACTGGCCGAGCGCGTCGCGGCGATACCCGCGCTTCTGGAACAAGCGCGTGACAACCTCGCGGACTCGAATGCGGCAGACCTGTGGATGGCCGGGGACCGCTCCTTCCGCGGGCAGGTTGCGAACCTGAACGCGCTCGCGCAGCGGGTCTCGGGAACGAGCTCGGCCCTCGACCGGGCGATCGCTGATGCGCGTGATGCGTCTGAGCAGTTCCGCCTATGGCTGGCGGGCGAGGCCGCGTCCAAGACCGGCCCATCGGGTATCGGCAAGGACAACTACACGTGGTACCTGCAGAACGTCCACCTCGTCCCGTACTCGTGGGAGCAGCAGGTCACGCTCATGCGACGGGAGTTGGCGCGCGCGCACGCCTCCCTCCGGCTGGAGGAGAACCGAAACCGCCACCTGCCGGAGCTCGAGCGCATCGCCTCTTCCGAGCAGTTCGACCGTCGATTGAACGCGTCGGTGACCGCATACATGAGGTTTCTGCGGGACGAGGAGGTGCAAACGATCGAACCGTGGATGGATCCCGCGTTGCGCGCGGTGAACGGGGCTTTTGCGCCGGTTGAGCCAGGCGAGGTGCGCAACTTCTTCTCCGAAGTGAACTATCGGGATCCCGATGCGTTCCGCCCCCACATGCACCACTGGATCGAGCTGGCGCGCATGCGGGAGAACCCACACGCGAGCCCGATCCGAGCCACGCCTTCGCTCTACAACATCTTCGACGCCCGTTCGGAGGGCCTGGCCACGGGCGTCGAGGAGATGTTCATGCACCTCGGCCTCCTCGAGGGCTCGCCTCGCTCCAGGGAACTCACGTGGATCATGCTGGCTCAGCGGGCGGCGCGCGCCCTGAGCGGCCTCATGTTGCATGGGAACGAATTCGAAATGGAGGAGGCCGTCGCCCACGCGATGGAGTGGACGCCCCGGGGGTGGCTGACAGAAGGTGCGTTGGTGCGGAACGAGCAACACCTCTATCTGAGACAGCCGGGTTACGGAACGAGCTATGTGACCGGCAAGATTCAGATCGAGGAACTACTCGGGGAGTATGCGATTCAGGAAGCCGACGACTTCACCGTGGGGCGCTTCTTCGACGCGTTTTACGACGCCGGCGTCATCCCCATCGTGCTGACGCGTTGGCAGATGACCGGGGAGAAACATTCGATTCTGGAGGGAGGGGCTCGCTGAGTCGCCTTCATGAACCCCGACGCCCGACTCCGCCTCTCTCGCACCCACCGTCGTCTGGGGATGGCGGCCACGATCCCGATCGTCGGATGGATCGTCTCCTCCGCCGTCCTTCATGGTGTCGGGCTCGCACTTCCCAATGGGCTGCAAGGCGTGTACGAGCTGGAGCCGTACCACGCCGAGCACGTGCGGCTCGAGGCTCAAGAGCTTCTAGCACCGTCCGCGATCCTCCAGAACGCAGGTGCAGAAGGGCTAGATCGCGTGTACTGGCTTCGTCTGGAAGCGCTGGCCGGTCGGCCGGTCTACATCGTGAAGCCCGGGCCCTTCGAGGTCGAGCGCGTATATGATGCCGCCACGGGCGATCGCCTAGACCCTCTCCCGACCGAGATGGTGCGAGCCATCGCGGAGGGCGAACTCGCCGGCACACACGTGGGCCGAGTGCACGAAGAGGCCGAGTTCAACCGCTACTACACGCGCGACCGCATCCCCGTCGTTTCCTTCGAGATGGAAGGCGCGCAGCCCTCGGAGTTGGTGCTCACGCGCGCCTCGGGGCGGACCATGCGCCGGACGGATCCAGGCGCTGCATGGTTCGAGAAGGCCTACAAGAGCGTTCACGTTTGGCAGTGGGGCGACAGCCTCAGACTGTTCACAACGCTCCTGTACAGCCTCATGGGCATGGGGCTCGTGCTCGTTTCGCTGGGCTACGTCCTGTGGTGGGATCGGCGGGAGGCTCGTCGGCGTTGGACCGAGCACGTGGGGACCTCACGGCGCATCCATGCGCGTCTGGCTCCACTCGCTGGCTTTCTGCTCGCGACGCAGATGCTCGTGGGCGCGTACCTCTGGTTCAATCTTGGGCTCATCGAGCCACGCTTCCGGGGCCAAGGCTCCTTCAACACGGAGTGGACCGGCGGGATCGCGGTGAACGAAACGCCTGCACCTGCGGCAGAAATCGCCCTCCACCTTCCGTTGGAGCTCGGGGACGCACCTCAACCGATTCAGCGCTACGAGTGGCGCGCGATCGGCAACCGACGGTTCTGGCTCGCGTTCGAGTCTCGGAACGCGGATGGAGCTCTGTTTGACGCGGAGAGCGGCGACCGCCTGGAGCGCCTCACCGCGGATCTCGCGAGGGTCGCTGGAGAGTCCGTGGTGCAGGGAGAGACGGTGGGACCGGCTGCGGAGTCCACGGAGTACTGGATGGATTTCAACGCCAGGATTCCGACGTATCGCTTCCGTTTCTCGGACCCCGACGATTCCGACGTGCACATCTCACAGATCAGTGGTGAGGTGATTCAACGCCGCCCGGCGATTTGGCGCGCCTTTGGCCCCTTCCTGTCGTATCACACGTTCGGGTTCACCAATAGCGTCGTATTCAACACCATCCTGCTCTCGGCCCTGCAACTGTCGGTCCTGACGATGGTCGCCACCGGGTGGATGATGGCACGTCGCATGGGGGGGGCGCGATCGGCGTCTGCCAGGTAGGCTGGCGGTCGCCCGCCACGTGGCGAGAGAGGCCGCCGGCAGGCGACCCCCCTCGCTCGTTCAACTGGTCCGTCGCTAGATCATCGCCTCGTCGCTGTTCCACATGTCCTGCTGGATCTTCCAGCCGTCCGTGGTCTTCCGGTAGCTGGTCAGCCACTTGCCGATGCTGTGCTTCGACTCTCCGTCGATCTTGATGACGAGGTCGAAGACCCCTTGCCCGATCGCCGTATCGCCGCGCGCATGGAAGCTCGTCAGCGAGGCCGTGAAGGCCACGATCTCCGAGAAGTCGTTGAGATAGGCAAGCGCCTCGGCCTTACCGTTACAGGCCGGATGGTCAGGGGGGAGCAACATCACGTCCTCGGTGGCGAGCTTGTCGACGAGCTGCTCGAAGTCACGGTCCAGGCTCAGTCGAACCCAGGTGTCGATGTGGCCATCGACCTCATCCCGATCGGCTTGGGTCAGGTCCGAAGGTTGCATCTGTACGTTCATCATTACCTCCTGGTAGGTGGAGCGGAGTGAGATACCCGCAGGCGGAGGGCACACAGGAGCGTGGGGGTCTCCGCAAAGCTGCTCCACACGAACAGCCGAGACCCGATCCGAGCGGAGCCGCTCGGTGAGAGCTGTGGACGCCCGTGCATGGTGCATCCTCAAACGGCGGGGCCTAGCAGGACTGTCGTCGACAGCTGCCAGCACCGGCCGTGGGTCCGGCAGCCTGCATGCTACGCGGCAGAACGCCTCGCGCGTTCCCTCACCGGGCACGGCCCCACGGCACCACCTGAATCGACGGTTGTTGAGGCTATCATTGGGTTCTTGGGCGCCTTCAGGCGCTCCCGACACCGATCTCGACCCTCACGGCTTTCCAGTTCCCCCCAGGCAGGAGTCGAGGCAAGTGAAAGGTCCCCCCACGATGGGCGGTGCGGCCCGAGCCGTCCTGTCCGCTCTGCGGCCAGGTCGTGCGTGGTGGGGTTTCACCCTCGCGGCGGACACGACGGAGAGCCGAGCGCAGCAGCCGGTCTTCGACTCTTCGACTCTGCAGCTCGACATCCAGACCCCGCCCGCCCTCGCTGGGCTGCGTGTGTTCACGCGCTACGACGCGACCTTCACCGCCACTCATGTGGTCCGCAACGTGGATCCCGTGGCGGACACGATCACCTTGACCTTCCCCTTCCCTCCCACCATCGACGAGGTGCATGGGGTCTCGCTGCGATTTCGTGACGAATCCAGCGCGCTGAATGCCCCCCCGGGTCCGGTACGGTCTGGAGGGAATCGAGTGGACAGGGATTGTCGGGCCTGGAGACCAGGTTACGGCAGTCGTCTCGTACACGGCGCGCGGGCGCGACGCGCTGACCTATGACATCGTGGGCGGCGGTCGCTCAGGCGTCGTTCTCGTGCACGTGAGGATGGAAAACGCTTCTGCGGTCATGGTCCCCGCGCACGGGCTTCAACCGGCCGAAACGGAGGGTGCCACGCTGCGCTGGCGATTCGAGTCACTCATCACGGACAAGCCGATCGTCCTCGAGTTCCCGGCCGGCACGAGCCCAATGGGGCGGGTCATCCTCGCGTTACAGCTCGCGGGCATCGCGGTCCTACTATTCGGCGCGGGGTTCTGGTACCTCAGCGAAGGTCAGTCGCCGGGCCGGCTGGACGACTTCCGTTGGGGGCACTTCCTCCTGTTGGCTCTGAATTACTCGCTGTTCTACGCCATCTTCGCCGTGCTCGGCTACCGTGGATCGTCGGTCTTCGCGCTGACCGCGGCAGCCCCGGTGAGCCTACCACTGCTCATGGCCCACGTGGTGCGCATCACCGACGCGCGTTTCGCATTCAGCAGAGTGCTCCCTCTCGTGGTGCTTACGTCGACGACGGTGGTGGCTGGGGTCTTCCTCGACCGACAACGCCCGCTCGTATTGCTCGCGACTGCGGCGGAGCACGTTGGCCATGAGGCTCGGAGAGGCGTCGGCGGCTGAGGAGGATGCCCGGACGCTCATCGAGGACGCGCGCGAGCATCCGCAGCATAGGGAACTCGGGCGAGCGGTACGCAGAATGGTCGAAGCGTGTCGGACCGCGTACCGCCAAGCAGAGGCCCCTGAGACCGCCTGCGACCTGAGAGCCAGTGCCAGTGCACTCGCGCACCACGCGGATGTTCTCCGGATGCAGGTGGCTCAAGTGGGAGAAGCTGCGGCCAGGCTGCGCACATCGGTCCGACGCAGCGAAGTGCTGCAGCGCGGGCCCGCCGAAACGCACTGCCTGAAATGCGGCCAGAACCTCGAAGCAACCCACCAATTCTGCCCGCTCTGCGGCACGCCACGACCGCTGGACGTCGCCTGCACAGGATGCGGCGCTGCTACGCGGCTCCCTCAGCACATGCTGGGGAAAGGATGGCGGCGGAAGACGGTGCATTGCTCGGGCTGCGGCGACCCTCTTCCGCCTCTACACGAAGGAGCGGGCAGAGCCCTGATCACAAGAAGGAGTCGATTTCGGTCGCCGCCTACAGGTGGGCAGCGCTTCTGCCAGGACTGCTTCTTGGTGTATTGCCCTTCTTGGGCGCCCTCGTCTCGTCTTCCGCGTGGTTGGCCGCGTGGGGGATCTTCTTTACGCTCGCGGCGTCGGGCGACCTGTTGGTGGTTTGGCTCGTGCGGGACGTTCCGAGCGACGCCCTGGTGATCGACCATTCTTCTCGGTGTGGGTGCGAGGTCGTGACGTAGTCCCTCCCGCGAGCCGCGATTCCAACCGATCTTCAAGTCGCCGAACGCGTCCATTCCCGTAGCTATGCCCACTCCTCACCTCGAAGCCGAGACATCCGACCAGTCCTCCGTTTCGGGGATGGGGCGCCGTCGGTTCGTGAAGCTCGCGCTGGGAGGCGCCGGCCTTGCCGCCGGGGTGACCGGCACCGGCACGCTCGTGGCCTCTGTCCGCGGCGCTCGCACGCTGGAAGTCACTCGTCATCGAGTGCCCAACCCAATAGACACGACGCGAGACATCGAGGGTCGCCTGCGGCTGGTGCAGCTCTCTGACCTTCACCTACGAACCGTCTCAGGCCACCAGGAACGAGTTGCCGAAGCCACGCATCGGGAAGGACCCGACCTGATCCTGCTCACCGGGGATACGCTACACGCTGGCACGCCCATCTCGGTGATGGAGACGTTCCTGGGGCTCCTCCCCGCGAGCGCGACGAAGCTCGCGATCATGGGGAACTGGGAGCACCGGGGAACGTTCATGCCGTCCGACTTTCGGGACTCCTTCGCTCGCGCCGGAGTCCAGCTGCTCCTCAACGAGTCGGTGTCGCTGGAGCGTCCGCGAGGGCCTCGCCTGACCGTGTCGGGGATCGATGACTACCTGCGCGGACTCCCTTCTTGGCGGGAGACGTTTCGCGACGTGCCGTCGCAGGGGCCGCACCTCCTGCTCGCGCACTGTCCCGCGCATCGGGACGCGCTCACCCGCGACTCCGCCACCCAAGGCATCGTCCCGGAATTGGTCCTGTCCGGCCACACCCACGGAGGACAAGTGAAGGTTCTGGGACGAGCCTGGGCACTCCCCAGCGGGAGCGGACCCTATGTGGAAGGGTGGTACGAGGACGATGGAGCGCCGGGCGATCGACGCAACGCGCCTCTCTATGTGTCCCGCGGAATAGGTACGACGTTTCTCCCGATACGCCGGGGGAGTACCCCGGAGATTGCGGTGTTCGATTGGGTGGGACAGGGCGGCTAGTTCCGGCGGACGGCGTTCGCGCCAGTGCAGATCATGGTTGCGCACCATAGGGGGCCCGTTCAATGTCCGTGGACAACCCACGCGATTCCGCGTACCCAGTCGTCTTCGAAATCCCGGAAGGTGCCCCATGAACACCCGCAAGGTTTCCGCAGTTTGTCTTGCCATCCTCGTGGCCGCTTGCGCCGGCGACACCGAGGAGGCAGCCGAAGCGCCCGCAATGCCCGAGATGTCGGCAGACGAGATGGCGCTGGAGCAGCTCCGTGAGGATTGGGTCACTCATTACAACATGGGGCATGCGTCGGTCGTCGGCGGAAACTATGCCGACGACGCTTTATCACTCGGTGCCAACCAGAGCAACTTCGCCGGCCGAGACGCCATCGTCGCCGACATGGCTGCCACGATGGAGGCCGCGTCGCCCCAAATCGAGCTTTCCCACCACGAGACCATGACGTTTGGCGATCGAGCGGTCGGGTGGGGCACATACGCTACTGAGGCAACGACACCGGACGGCTCAGTTGCTTCGTCGGGCACATACATGACCGCTTTCACGAAGGTGGAAGGTGACTGGAAGATCCAGGTAGTGATCACAAACTTCGACGCGGCGCCACCCGAGGGCTTTGCGTACGGAGAAGCTGGCGAGCCACCCGAGAACGAGGGAACGATGGGCGACCTCATAGGTGCCTACCAGACGCACTACAACCTCGGTCACCCGTCGATGGTCGCGGACTTCTATGCCGACGACGCAATGGCCTCGTTCGCGAACCTGCCCCCCACCGAAGGCGGTGAGGCCATTAGCACGCTGATGGCGGAGCGAATGGCTGCGAACCCGGCCGACGTGACCATCAACGATGTCGGCACAATCGATCTGGGTGACGGTTGGGCGCTCGATGGAGGTTGGTACCAGATGAACGCGAAGGACGGCGGCGACGCCCTCCAGGTGGGCACCTACATGCTGCTCGTGAACCAGACGAGCGACGGCTGGCGCATCAAGTGGGGCGTCACGAATGGGGGGCCCGCGCCCGCGATGTAGCTGGTAACCCACCAGGCGGGGCGCTGAAGGTCAACAGGACGACCGGCGCCCCGCCTGGTATGGGCACGCCCGCGAATCAATGTCATGAGGCATCTGCTACCCGTTCTCACGCTGCTCGCATGCGGCGCGTCTCTCGCCGCCGCGCAGGACGTGCCAAGCCCCACCCTCGCGGTACCGAGCGAGCCGATTCTCTCCGGCCACGCGCACAACGACTACCTGCACCCAACCCCCCTGTGGGACGCCCTGACGCTCGGCTTCATCAGCATCGAGGTCGATGTTCATCTGGTCGACGGAGCACTGCTGGTCGCTCACGACGAAGAGGATGTCGACGCGAGCAAGACGCTTCGGTCGCTCTATTTGGATCCGCTGCGCGACCTGGTTCAAGCGCACGACGGCCGGGTGTATTCGAGCGAGCAATCCCTCGACGTGCTCATCGACCTCAAGACCGAGGCGCAACCGACGTACGAGGCACTTCGTGAATTGCTGGCGCAGTATGCAGACATACTCACCAGCTACTCCGAGAGCCAGGTGCAGAAGCGAGCGATTTCCGTCATCGTGTCCGGAAATCGGCCGCGGGCGTTGATGATGGCTGAAGACCCTCGACTGGCGACGTACGATGGACGGATGGAGGATATCGGGGCCTCGGCGGCTCGTATCCCAGCAAACTTCGTTTCCTTGATCAGCGACAACTGGGAAGACCACTTCAGTTGGCGCGGCTCGGGCCCCCTCTCAGACCACGACTCCCGCCGGCTGGCGCAGACGCTCGACGCTGCCCACCGGAGCGGCTACCGCCTTCGATTCTGGAACATCCCGGTCCCCGACGGCCGTCCCATGGAAGACGTATGGCGAGAGCTGCTCGATGCAGGTGTGGATCTATTGAGCGTCGACGACCTGGACCGCTACAGCGCCTTCATTCTGAGCGCTCGCCGTCCGCCCGGTGCTTCTCGATGAAGTCACCCGTTTCGGTTGGAAGCAGAAGATTGTCGGAAATATCCGCGATCTCCTCCGCTTCCTCCCAGGCCCGCTCCAACAGCCAGAGCTCACCCTCCAGCGCCCGTCTCTCCTGCTCTTCGTGCAGAGACATCTCCAGCGCGAGCTTCGTCGGCGCCGGCATCTTGTTGATGTAACCCGGGACACCCTTCTTGTCGGCGAAGCGATTGCCAGTGATGACGTCCGCCAGGAACTCGTCCGGGTGGCCGTGGTGCTCGATCTCACCCACCGCTGCCTGCACCGTGTGCTTCTTGCCCCCCATCCGGTTCATCGCCGGAATGATTTGACCGGCGAGGCGCTCCGCCTCGGCACCCTCGAACCACTCCTTCTTCTTGCCTTTGCGAACCTCCAGTCGGAATCCGTTTGCGTCATCGGTCGGCCGCAAGCGCGAGCCCAACAGGTCGGGGTTCTTGAGCTTGATGACCCGTCCGTCGTCCGTGTGCACCTTGGCCAGCGTTCGTCGGTTGACCCACGCGTTCCAGAGCATCCAGCTGCCTCCACCGGACACGCCTGCCACCGAAGCGCCAACCATGAACCCTCCGAAGACCGCGGCCGCTCCCGCGGTGATCAGCAGCGCCCGTTTTCGGCGGCGACCGAACTGGTCACCATAGCGCCAGGCCGCGAACTCGGACCTCATGGGCCGGCCGATGCGCACGAGCTCCAGACCCTCCGGATGCTTCGCGAGCCCGACGTTCTCGGTCGACACGCGAATCCGCGTGTCCCGGAATAGCCGCTCGCACATCTCGACTGCTTCCCAGCGCTCTTCGAGCGGCGAAAGATTCCAGCGCTCGCACTTGCGGCACACGACCCAGAGGCGCCCGCGCTCCGCGTCGAACGCCAAACGCCTGCCGACCGGGAAGTACTCGATCACCTCGTTGGTGCCGAGCGGGCGGGTGCAGAACATGCAGGTCTTGTACATCGGGCTACCGTCGCGCGGTGGTGTTCATGCAAGCTACTACGGATCGGCATCAGCGTGTCTTCTTGACGCCAGTCCACTTCTTGTGCCCCGGCGTTGCCCGGAGAACCTTGCAGGCGAGGTGATCCCCGCCGAAGCGTTCGCCAAGGAGGAAGGAATGTGTGACATCCGGCGTCCCGTCAGCGTCTGTGCCATCTGGTTGTGCACAGCCACGTTCGCGTCCACACCTGGGCTCGCCCAACACGGCGCCCAGAACGGCGAGTGGCGGAGCTACGGTGGCGACCTCGGCAGTACCAAGTACTCACCGTTGGACCAGATCGACGCCAGCAACTTCAGCGACCTGCGAATCGCGTGGAGTTGGCAGTCGGCCGATGGATCGCTCGATCTGGACGCGCTACGAGAGCAGATCCCCGAGATCTCGATCAGGGGGTTCCAGGCGACGCCTTTGATGGTGACTGGAGTTCTGTATCTGTCCACGGCGTTGCATCAGGCGGCGGCTGTCGATGCCGGCACCGGCGAGACCATCTGGGTGCACGACCCACGGGCCTATCTGGGCGGTCTGCCGACCCACGCGTATCGTTCCCGCGGCGTCGCCCACTGGACGGACGGTGACGAGGCGAGGGTCTTCTGGGGCACCAGCGATGGATACCTGGTCGGGGTCGATGCCCAGACAGGACAGCCCGTGCTCGACTTCGGCGACCGCGGTCGCGTCGATCTCATGGAGGGCATCCCCCGGGCGACGCGCGGAGAGACGGACCAGCGCGGTCGCAACCTAGTGGGGGCCGCGTCCCCACCCATCGTCGCGCGCAACGTCATCGTCACTCCGACGATCATCTCGGACTACGCGATTCGCCGTGAGGCTCCGCCCGGATGGCTCAAAGGCGTCGACGCGCGAACCGGCGAAACGAAGTGGATGTTTCGCACCGTCCCGCAAGAAGGCGACCTCGGCGTCGATACTTGGCTCGAGGACTCGTGGCGCTACTCGGGCAATACGAACGTTTGGGCGATGCTGAGCGTCGACGACGAGCTCGGACTGGTGTATCTGCCCACCGGAACGCCCACCAGCGACTACCACGGCGGCCACCGTCTGGGCGACAACCTCTTCGCGGAGAGCCTCGTCGCGCTCGACATCGAGACCGGCCAGCGCATATGGCACTTCCAGGCGGTCCACCACGGCGTCTGGGACTACGACTTCCCTGCGGCACCGAACCTGATCGACATCACCGTGGACGGCCGTGCGATCAGGGCGATCGCACAGGTGAGCAAACAGGGGTTCACCTACGTTTTCGACCGCCTGACGGGTGAGCCGGTCTGGCCGATCGAAGAGCGTCCGGTCGCGACCGATACCGACCTCGCCGGCGACGTGCTCTCGCCAACCCAGCCGTTCCCGACCAAGCCGGCACCGTTCGAGTATCAGGGGATGAGCATCGACGATCTCGTCGACTTCACGCCCGAGATCCGAACGATGGCGGTGGCGGCGGTCAACGACTTCAGGCTCGGGCCGCTCTTCACGCCACCCACGATGAGCGCCGAAGGCGGGATGCAAGGTACGATTCAAAGACCTCACATCAGAGGAGCCGCGAGTTGGACCGGTGCGGCCGTCGATCCCGACACGGGGCTTCTCTATGTGCCGTCCGTCAACGGGGTCTCGGTGCTGAAGTACTACACTCCGGACGCCGCCCAGGGCGGGAATCTGCGGCTCACGCAGAGCGGATTCGGGAGCGGTGTGCAGCCGGACATGCCCGATGGCCTACCGCTACTCAAGCCACCGTACTCGCGCATCACCGCAATCGACCTCAACGAAGGTGAGCACCAGTGGATGCAGCCGGCCGGCGACGGCAACCGATTCCGCGATCATGAACTGCTGAGCCACCTGGACTTACCCCCGTTGGGGGATGAGGGAGTGATCAACGGTCCCGTGCTGACCAAGACTCTGCTGGTGAGCGCTCTATCGACCGGGGGCACCGACGACGGGCCCCGCCTCGTGGCGCGTGACAAGGCCACCGGCGATGTCGTCGGATGGGTCGACCTCCCGGCTCGAGCCATCGGGACTCCCATGACCTATCTGCACGAGGGGGTGCAATACATCGCGCTCACGGTCGGCGGAGCGGTCCCCGAGTTGGTCGCTTTTAGATTGCCGTCGTGACCGAGGCCTCCATCAAACGCCGACGTGCAAAACACACCGCCGCAGCGAGCCACGCCGGCGGTGCTCCCACAGATAGACGCCCTGCCAGGTACCGAGAGCCAGCGCGCCCTGCACGATCGGGATCGAAAGCGTCGTCGCGGTGAGCGCCGCCCTGATGTGGGACGGCATGTCGTCCGGGCCCTCGTGCACGTGCGTGAAATGAGGGTCGTGCTCGGGCACGTGCCGCTCCATCCAGTTCTCGAGGTCGCTTCGGGCCGAGGGGTCGGCGTTCTCCTGGATCGTGAGACTGGCCGAGGTGTGCTGGATCATCAGCGTGCAGAGCCCTTCATCCAGACGACTCGCACGGACGACGCCCTCCACCGAGTCGGTGATTTCATGGAGGCCCTTGCCCCGCGTACGCACCTCGATGTGGTCGATCATGGTTTCGCCTTGCTGCGGTTTGGGTAATCTAATGTCCGTCGGAACATCGACCCCGGTGGACGTGTCGGGACTGTAGAGGGGATTGGGACGTGGGGTGATCCAACTTCAGAGAATCGCTGTATGACGAGCTTCCTCCGAGCACAGTGCCTGGCCCTGACGATGGGCGCGCTTGTCACGCCCAGCGTTCTTGCGCAGGAGGAGGCTCCGAAGCTGGTCGTCATGCTGATCGTCGATCAGCTGCGAGGTGATCTACTCGACCGCTACGAACCGGCCTTCAGCGGTGGGTTCCGCCGCCTTCTCGACGAGGGCTTTCGCTTCACGCAGGCGTCGCACGCGCACGCCCGCACCAGCACGGCACCGGGCCACGCGACGCTCACAACCGGCGTCTTTCCGTCGCGCCACGGCGTAGTCGCCAACTCTTGGTTCTACGATCTCGACGGTGAATGGCGCCTATCCTATGCCGTCGCCGACCCGCCGAACGGGATCGTCGGCTTCGAAAATGTGGCTGCGCTCGAAGGGCGTTCACCAGTGACGATGCTGCGGGAAGGTCTTCCTGATTGGTTGCACGCCCAAGACGACGACTCGCGCCGGATATCGATATCGAAGAAGGATCGCGCGGCCATTCCCATGGGAGGTCAGACGAGCGAACACGTGTACTGGCTCCTGCCCGAGCTCGGTCGCTTCATCACGTCCCGGCACTACATGCGCCGTTATCCGCGTTGGCTCGACCGCTTCAACGACCGAGTCATGCCCGACATCGCCGACGACCGGACGTGGGAGTCGGAGGTGCCGCAGCAGTTCCGAGCGCTCGCGCGACCAGACGCCGCGGTCTACGAGGGCGACGGAGTTCACACGATGTTCCCGCATGTTGGCGCAGAGGAGGTCGCTGAGGACCACGAGCAGGCCCGCAACTTGTGGGGCTTCGACCAATCGCGCGTCGACGACGCGGTCATGGCTCTGGCGCACGAGGTCATCGACGAGTTCGATCTCGGCCAGCGCCGCGAACTGGACTTCCTGGCGATCTCGCTCTCCGCCACCGACCGCGTCGGGCACGCCTTTGGCCCGTTCAGTCAGGAGCAACTCTCCAACCTCATCAACGTCGACCAGCTGCTCGGCGAGTTCTTCGAATACCTGGATGAGGAGGTCGGCGAAGGCGCGTGGTTGGTCGGCCTGGCGGGAGACCACGGGGTTGTCACCATCCCCGAGGCTCAGGTCGAGTTGGGAATAAACCCGGACGCCGAACGAATCTCCCACGCAGAAAGGACTGCGCTGCTCGCAGAGGCCCTGAATCAAGGTGTGCGTGCCGGAGGCTCTCCAGAGGAGATCGCAGAGCGGGTCGCCCGGCTCATCGAGCAACGGGGCTTGGTGGCGAAGGCGTACACGCACTCCGAGCTGACACGCGCTGAGCCCGCGGATTCGTTCGCGGTACTCTTCCAGAACTCGTACTACCCCGGACGCCCATGGGGGCCGCTGTCACGGTGGGGCATCGAAGTCCGCTTCGAGGACGGAGATCTGGTAGGATTCCCCAGGGGCACGAATCACGAAACGACGTATTGGTACGACCGGCACGTAGAAATGATCTTCATGGGCGCGGGCGTCGAGTCCGGAGCCTCGGACGCACCCGTGTACACGGTGGACTTCGCACCCACGCTGGCCGGGCTTGCGGGCATTCCGGTTCCCGGGGATCTGGACGGTCGCCGCATCTTCTGAGTATGGGTCCGTCGGACGCAGGCACGCGCTGAACCCTAGGCGTGCGGCCCCTCACCCACACCCTTCCCTGCCAGCTCGACCATGTGCTCCACGGAGTCGTGCATCTCGTCCCGGACTCCGCGAACCCCTATCCAAGAGGCTTCGGTGCCGGAGGCACGGGCTTCCAGCGCGGCTTCGTTGAGGGAGCGCACCAGCAGAATGAACCCGTCCACCTCGCTCCGCAGTTCGGTGTAATCGCGAGCGTTGGGCAGGAGCGCGTGCGTGAGGTTCGAGACCCCGGCCTGGATGAGCAGAACGCCGCCCAGTACCGCCATGATTCACAGTTGGAGATTGAAGTCCGGAATCATGACGACCGCGAGAAACACGATGACCGTGCCGATGAGCGGAATCGACACGTCGATCATCTTTCGGAAGCGTGGCCCTGGTGAAACTCCTCGCGGTTCGGGTATCTGGGTGCTGGAAGGCAGGGGCGCTCGGCAGAATGCCTGCCTCAGCGCGAGCACCACGGTAGACGCGGCCGAGTGCGCGAACAACCGCCGGGCTGCGCACCTTCGATTGACGCGCTTTCTCCCCAGAGGCACTGTCACCGGACCGTAGCCAGTTCTGCTCGCCCCAGTGGGGAGGCCCCGATGTCCATCGCCCAGTCGTTCGTGTCCGGCAGAAGCATCGCCCGCATGGCCATGGTTGCCCTGACCGCCGCGCTTTCCGCCTGCGCAGAGCCCTCCGCGGCATCGCTCGAGGAACTGGCGCAGCGGTCCCTCGCCCAAATCGACGGCGAGTTGGACGTTCCGGGCTTGAGGGAGTCGGTCGAGGTCATTCGCGACGAGTCTGGCATTCCGCACATCTACGCTCAGAACGACGATGATCTCTTCCTGGCCCAGGGATACGTGATGGCACAGGATCGGCTCTGGCAGATGGAGATGTGGCGCCGCTGGCACGAGGGGCGGCTCGCCGAGATCTTCGGGCCCGAGGCGCTTCCCTACGACCGTCGCACTCGGCTCATGATGTTTCGCGGGCCCTGGGACGAGACGGAGTGGACCAGCTATCACCCCGATGCGGAACGCATCTTCACGGCCTATGCAAACGGCGTGAACGCCTTCATCGAACAGAACCGCGACAACCTCCCCGTCGAGTTCCAGCTGACGGGACTCGCGCCCGATCCGTGGACCGCGCGCACGGTTGTTCTGCGCTGGGCCGCACTAGCCGTTCCGAGTGTTCGCGGCCACGCGATCAGCGAGGTCCAACTCGCCATGAACGTGGCGCGCCTCGGCGCCGAGGAGGCCAACCGACGCGCCGCCCCCGATCCCTGGGACGACCTGGAGATTCCCGACGGCCTCAGGCCTGAAATGTTCAGCCAGCGCATGCTCAACGAGATGCGGCGGGGCGACTCGGATCCCTTCGTGGCAGGCAGACTACCCGATCTGGAGGTCGTCGAGGCCTACCGCGCGCTCATGCCGAGCGTGCGCACGGCCCAGGTATCGAGCCGGGAAGTCCCCACCGAGGGTAGCAACAACTGGGTGATGAGCGGAACGCGTTCTCCCACCGGCATCCCAATCCTTGCAAACGACCCCCACCGGCGCATCGAGATGCCGGCGCTACGCTACTTCGTCCACCTCGTCGCTCCGGGATGGAACGTGACGGGTGGAGGCGAGCCGCCGTTCGTCGGTGTGGACGCGGGCAACAACGAGCGCATGGCTTGGGGCTTCACCTTCGCGGGAACGGACATGGTGGACGTCTACGTGGAGACGTTGCACCCGGAGGACGAAAACCTCGTTCGCTGGCAGGACGGCTTCGAGCCGCTGCGCGTCATCCGTGAAGAAATCCTGATCAAGGGCCAGGACCCGGACACGGTCGAGCTGAAGTTCACCCGCCACGGCCCGGTCTTTTTCGAGGACATGGACAACCGGCGCATCTACGCCGTGCGCTCGGTCGTTCAGGAACCCGGCACGGCCGCCTACAAGGGCAGCTTCCAGCTCGCGCAGGCGAACAGCTGCGAGGATTTCTTCGACCGGGCCATGCATTGGCTGATTCCCACGCACAGCCTGATCTGTGGGGACGTCGACGGGAACATCGCGCTCCAGGTCACGGGGCTCACGCCCGACCGAGACGGTTGGACCGGCCGGTTGCCCGTGCCCGGCAACGGTGACTACGAGTGGCGTGGCTTCCGGACCGATCTTCCGCGCGAGTTCAACCCCGGTCGCGGTTACATCGCGACCGCCAACAACAACGTGCATCCGCCGGGATACGAGGGGCGGCCGGTCTTCTACCATTCATCGAGAGGCGTCGAGACGTCACGAATCACCCGCCTGCACCAGATCCTCGGATCCGACGAGAAGCTCTCTGTCGAGGATCACATGGGGGTCCAGATGGACGCGTATTCGCTGCGAGCGGCGAGGGACCTGGCTGCGTTCAGGGGCTGGGCCTCCGACGACGCCGACGTCGAGTGGGCGCGGGGCGCAATCGCCGAATGGGACGCGGTCTTCTCTAGGGAGAGCATCGCGGGGGCAGTCTACGTGAGCTGGAGCGCCCTGGCCGACGACGGAGCCCAGGACTCGGCCACGCCGCTCGAGCAGCGTCGCGCATTGCTCGAGCAGGGACTGACCGCCGCGTTGGAGCGTCTGACCGAAGAGCTCGGGCCGGACCGGACGCAGTGGCGATACGGAAGGCTCCACGACAGTGAGCTACGCCACATCATGGCCGCCGCATTCGACCTACCGACGGTCGAGCGGCCGGGAGGCTCGGGAACGGTCAACGCTACGGGCGCCAACTTCCGCAGGATCATCGACCTCTCCGACCTGGACCGCTCCGTCGCGAGCAACTCCCCCGGCCAGTCGGCGCAGCCCGGCAGCCCCTACTACGACAACCTCGTCGACAATCTGGGGAACGGGGAATACTTCCCACTGGTCTTCACGCGCGAGGCCGTAGAGGAGATCGCGGCGCATCGGCTCACCCTGAATCCGGGAGGGCGCTAGTCGGCTTCCGAGCTACCCTCCCGCGTCCGTAACCGCCCGCGTCGACCGCACCCAGCGATCGATCCACTTGGCTTGCTCCTGATCCAGGAAGATGCGGTGGCGCGGCTCGCGAATCCCGTGGCCCTCGCGTGGGAAGCGTAGGAACTCCACGTCCGCGCCCATCTTTTTCAGCGTGCGAAAGTACTCTTCGCCCTGGGTGATCGGCACCCGCCGATCCTGCTCCCCGTGCGTGATGAGCAGCGGGGTCGTCACGTTACCGGCGTACTCGATCGGCGAGAACTGCTCGAACGTCTCTTTCGTCTCCCACGGCAAGCCCCCGAAGCCGAACTCGAGCAGGTAGGGGATGTCGGTCTGGCCGTAGAAAGCGTACCAGTCGGAGATCGCTGCGTGGCCGATGGCGGCCTTGAAGCGATCGGTCTGGGTGACACCCCAGAAGGTCATGAAGCCTCCGTAGCTCCCGCCCATGATCGCCAGCTCGTCGGGGTTGGCGACGCCCATCTCGACCACGTAGTCGACACCCGCCATCAGGTCCTGGAAGTCCTTGCCGCCCCAGTCCATGTAGTTGGCGTTGGAGAATTCCAGTGTGCGGCCGGAGCTGCCGCGAGGATTCCCGCGCAGGACCGCATATCCGCGGGCTGCCCAGATCTGCGAACCGGAATTGAATCCCTTGGAGAAGCGACCGTGCGGGCCACCGTGGACCTGTAGGATCATCGGGTAGCTCTGCCCTTCCACATAGTCGAGCGGATACGTGAGCACACCCTCGATCTGCCACCCGTCCGCGCCCTCCCAGGTGAGAAGCTCGGAGCGAGCGAGCTCGAAGTCCTCCATCTCATTCGTGGGGCTGAGCACATGCTCGATGTTCGAGCCGTCCGCATCGGCAATAAAGACCTCGCCGGTCGTATACGGAGAGCTTCCCGTGAAGATCAGCTTGGTGCCGTCGTCCGAAAGCCTCGTGCCGCCATAGATGTACTCGTCGTCGGGCAGGATCATCTCCGGCTCGCCGCCACCGGCTGGAACCACATACAGGTGTGACGAAAGACCGTCCGCGGTCGTGAACAGGATGTCGCTGCCATCGGCGGACCAGCGTACGCCCGACGCCGAGAGGTTGATGTCCGCTGTGAGGTTGCGCGGCGCGCCCCCGTCCACATCAACCACGAAGACATCGCTCTGGGCCGCGCCGCTGTTCTCTTCGAGGCTTCCCGTGTACGCGATGCGTGTCCCGTCCGGCGACCACACCGGCCCGCGATCCGAGCCCGAGTTGCCAGCTGTCAGATTGCGGGGCTCCCCGCCCTGGGCCGACACGATCAACACGTCGGAGTTGTCGCTGCGACCGGGATCGCCCATCTGCGTTTGCGTCCGGTTCGAAGTAAACGCCAGCCACTGGCCGTCGGGTGACCACTGCGGTCCCTGATGGTCGAACTCTCCCTCCGTGATTTGTGTCTTCTCACCGCTCTCAGCGCCGTACACCCAGATCTGGCGCCACGTGAGCTTCTCTTCCGCGTAGTAGGCGTCGTCCTTCTCCTTCTTGCGGGCCTCCCACTCCTCGTGATCGACGCGCTCGGACTCCTCCGTGTAGGCGATCTGGGAGAAGTCCTTCGTGAACGAGCCGCTGGTGGGTGCCTTGTCGTCGTCATCCTCGACGTCGCTGTCATCGAAGAAAGGAACCGCCTCGCCGCCGCGCAGCGAAATCGCCCAGAAACGGTTCTCCGCGTCGTCTCCGTCGCCGCGACGGGAGTTGAAGAGGACACGGCCGTCGGGCAACCACACGGGGTTGCTCTCGCCCTTAGCCGAGTTGGTGAGCTGAATCGACTCTTTGGTCTCGAGATCGTGCACCCAGACGTGGGTGACGCTCTCCCAGTCCTCCGAGTCCATTTCGCGTTTGGTGAAGACCAGCTTGCTGTTATCCGGGGACAGACGGTATCCGCCCCACGCCGGAAGCAGGAGAGACTCTTGCATCGTGATATGTCTCTTGCCGTCGTCCGCCGCATCGCTCTGCGCAAACGCCGAGCTCGCCACCATTGCGAACATCGCTAGCGTCGTTGCTACCGCTCGTGCGCCGGTCCGAACACTCCTGCTCCCGCTGGTCCTCATCGCCTGCTCCCTCCGCTTCGAGTGCACTGCTGAGCAACATCGGCGGCGCGAACGAGACTGGCAACGCGGGTGGCAGCTCGGACGGCGAGCGCGGCCGTTCGGCATGAGGTCGCTACGCGAAGGACCGGCCCGTACGTTCCGGCAGTGATCCATTACCGGTTCGGTCTTACGCACGGGTTCTCATGGAACGCAGGGACTTTCTAATTTCGTCCGCGATGACATCAGTCGGCCTCGGCGCGACGTCGCTCTCGGCGAGCACGCCGGAAGCCACCTCTACCCCCCAGATCGCTGGCCGCAAGATCCTCATCGCGGGCGGCGGCTTCGGCACGGCCTTCATCCGCTACATGGCGTCGTTGACCGGCAAGCAGCGGCCGCGGATCTGCTATCTGCCGACGGCGACCGCGGATAATGAATCGAGCATCATTCGCTGGTACCAGAACTGCGCGCCTCTGGACGTGGTGCCGCTGGTCCAGGAGAGCTTCATCAGCAGCTATAGCATGGATGAGAGTTGGGAGGACGTCTTCCTGTCGATGGACGCGATCGTCGTGTCCGGTGGCAATACGCTCAATCAGCAGGCGATCTGGCGCGTGCAGGGAATCGATGAGGTGCTGCGCCAGGCGTGGGACGAGGGCATCGTGTTGGGCGGCGCGAGCGCCGGTTCCCTCTGCTGGTTCGAAGAAGGCACGACGGACTCGCGGCCCCAGGAAGTGTCGAAGATCGAGGGCCTGGGATTCCTGAAGGGCAGTCACTCGCCTCACTACGACTCAGAAGCCGTGCGTCGGCCCACGTACCATCGCTTGATTCGCTCTGGCGAATTGAAGCCCGGGTATGCTTGTGACAACGACGCGGGCATCCTTTTTGCGGACAACGAGGTCGCGCGTGTCGTGCACACGCGGGCCGAAGCCAGCGTCTACCACGTCTCCCTGGAGGGCGGAGAGATCGTCGAGACCGAGCTCCCCGCAGAGGTGATCGAGTGATCATGAAGATATCGCGACGAGAGATGCTCAGGATCAGCGCCGGGACCGGTGCCGCTCTAGCGCTGGGTGAGATACCGGCGTTCGCCCATGAGCCGGCCCTGCAGCGGCCCCAGGAGCGCGCGCAGCTCCTGCGTACCATCCCGTCCTCGGGGCAGCAGATTCCCGTGGTCGGGCTCGGGAGCGCGCGCACGTTCAGCGTGGGCCCGTCGCCTGAAGAGCGGGGTCCTTTGCGGGAAGTGTTGCGACTCTTCCACGATATGGGGGGACGCTTCTTCGACACGTCTCCTTCGTACGGGCGCTCCGAGAGCGTGGCGGGTGAGTTGGTCCAGGAGCTCGGAATCCAGAGCGACCTCTTCTTCGCGACCAAGATCTCGACGCGCGGCGGGCGTGACGCCGGGCTCGATCAGCAGTCGGGCTCGTTCCGGAGTTGGGGGCGCGACACCATCGATCTCAATCAGGTGCACAACCTGCGCGATACCGACGTCCATCTGAGGACGATCCGACAGTCCAAGGCGGAGGGTCGAACCCGGTACGTCGGCGTCACCACGTCGTTCGCGCGACAGTACGAGCAGATGGAACAGGTGCTGCGCACCGAAGAGCTCGACTTCGTCCAACTCAACTACTCACTCGGGGAACGTGAGGCGGCGGAGCGTTTGATTCCTTTGGCGCAGGACCGAGGGATGGCCGTGATCGTAAACGAGCCGTACAACGTCGGCCGGCTCTTCGCCGTGACGCGCGGGGAGCAGCTCCCGGAATGGGCGGCCGACTTCGACTGTGAGAGTTGGGGCCAGTTCTTCCTCAAGTACATCCTCTCGCACCCGGCGGTGACGGTCATCATTCCGGCCACCTCGGATCCGGACCACCTCGTCGACAACATGGGCGCCGGAATGGGTCGCCTGCCGGACGCTCGCACGCGGACACGAATGGAAGAACTGTTCGACCGATTGGCATGACTACGAGGTGACGAAATGAAGATCTCCCGTTCACGGATCTCGACGAGTAGAACACGGACCAGGGCCGTGTTGCTGCTATTACTGCTAAGTACCGTGGTCGGAGTCGGCGCCCAGGAGGCACTCCCGCTCATCTCAGCGGCCGAGTACGAGCGCTGGCAGGCGGATCTCTCGAACTGGGGTCGATGGGGCCCTGACGACGAACTGGGCGCGCTCAATCTGATCACCCCGGCCAAGCGTCTCGAGGCCGCCGCGCTCGTGCAGGAGGGGATCACCGTGTCGCTCGCGAGAACCGCGCAGACGGAGGAGAGCGCGGACAACCCCTGCCCCGTGCAATGGGAGATGGTGAACGCCAGCCCGCGGGGCGCCAGCGACCGCGTGGCGTATCGATGCATTCATGGGCTGGGCTCGACGCACATCGACGGATTCGCGCATCGCTTCTTCGACGGCAAGATGTGGAACGGCTACCCGATCGCGGATCTCGTCACCATGGAGGGCGGCGCCCAGAAGAACGCCGTACTCACCATGAAGGACGGGATCGTTACGCGCGGCGTGCTCTATGACATCCCGCGACTCAAAGGCGTGCCCTACCTCGAGCCGGGAACCCGGATCACCGTCGCGGACCTCGAGGCGTGGGAGGCGCAGACCGGCGTTCGCGTCGGCTCGGGGGACGCCATGCTCCTGCGCTGGGGCCGGTGGGCGAGGCGAGAAGTCGTCGGACCGTTCGACACCTGGGCCGAGGCGGCGGGCTTCGACAACTCCGTGATTCCGTGGCTGAGGGCCCGGGACATCGCGGTGCTCGGGTGGGAGACCCCGGGGTATACGCCGCGGCCCGAGGGCGACCTGCCCACGCTGGCCCTGCACGACTTTGCGCTCACGATGCTTGGCGTTCATCTGCTCGACCGGGCGGACCTCGAGGCGTTGAGCGAGATGGCCGCGGCCCAGGGGAGGTGGGAATTCATGCTCACGATCGCCCCGCTCCCGATTCCCAACGGCACCGGCTCCCCAGTAAACCCCATCGCCGTCTTTTGAGCGAGCGATCCATGCCAAGCGACGGGTCCGCGCCCGACTGGACGCGTCGCCGCGTGCTGGGCTCGTTACTAGGCGTAGCGGCGGTCGCACCTTTCGCGCGCGGGGGCCGCGACGTCACCGGTGACTCCGTGCTGCTTCGCTACACGGCACACATTCCCAACTCGCATGGGCTCTACGGGAAGGTGTTTCTGCCTTGGGAGGAGATCGTCACCGAGCGAACCGGAGGGCGAATCCGCTGGGAGCACTTCGTCGACAAGCTGCTACACGGACCGCTCGACGGCTTCAAGGCCGTCGCAACCGGCGTCACCGACTATACGCACGCATACGCCACCTACCAGCCCGGAAGCTTCCACCTCACGCACGGGTTGCAGTTGCCGTTCCTCTTCCCGAACCCCGGCGTAGCAGCGCTCGTCTCCGAAGAGCTGTATCCGGAGTACCTGAAAGAGGAATACGAGCGCATGGGCGTCTACCTCGCGCACTGTGACTCGACGAGCGCCTACGACATCATCTCCAAGACACCGATCCGCTCGCCCTCGGACATTCGTGGGCTCAAGGTCCGCGCAACCGGCGGGCTCACCGCCGAGATCATCCGACAGGTGGGCGCAGTCCCGGTGGTCATGGCGGCGGCGGAGACGTACATGGCGTTCCAGAGGGGGATCCTCGACGCCGTCGCGCTGGGCGGCCCCGACATGGCCGCGTATCGGCTGCACGAAACCGGAAACTACTTCACTCGCGTCGGCCTGACGCACACCGTCCTGCAGTACTGCCTGAGCCCTCGCACCTTCGACGGTCTGCCGGACGACCTGCGTGTGGATCTCTACAATCTCTTCCGCCTACGGGGGCAGGTAGCCCATCGCAACTACTACGGCGGGGAAGCGCTGGGCCGGGCGATCGAGACACTTACGGCAGGAGGCGTGGAGGTCATCGAGCTCACGCCGAGCGAGCGTCAGGAGTGGATCGACGCGATCCTGCCCCTGGAGCAACGCTTCATCGAGGAAAACGAGAGCCGCGGGCTCCCGGCCGGAGATTTCGTGCGCGAAGCGAGAGCGCGCGCCGCCGTATACGACGGGTGGACGGACCAGCAGCTTTGGGATCACGTGCTGGAGAGACCCGTCCAGGGCATCATCCAGCTTTGACGGTTCCGGCGAATCGATGGCGACGGTGACGACCTGGCTCGACACCGCGGCAGACCGCGTCGATCGATGGTCCGAGCGGGTCGCGTACGAGCTGTTCCGACTGGGCATCTTCGTGACGATGCCCGCGCTCGTGCTCCTCGTCACCACGGACGTATTTCTCCGCTACGTGTTCAATGCCCCGCTGGAATGGGGCCGCGACGTCAATGGGCTGCTGCTCCTGATGACGATCTTCTCCGCCCTCCCCCACGCCTGGGACCGCGGCTACCACATCCGCATGGAGGTGCTCTACTCGCGCCTCTCTGGGAATCGGCGGAGGTGGGCGGACGTGCTGGCCGCGGTCTCCGGGATCATCGTCTTCGGGCTGATGGCCGTGCAGGGTGCTCGTTTCGTGCCATTCATGATCGGGACAGGCGAGACGGGCGAGGACCTCAGGCTGCAGATTTGGCCGTTCATGGGATTCCTGGCCTTTTGTGCGGCGGTGCTGGTACTGCGACTTCTCTCGAATCCCGCAGGGGCTGAAGACGGGCTGAGGCATCTCGTGCACGGCAAGTCCGAGGACGGTGGGGGCGAGGCTGCGGCGTCGGCGGACATCGACGTTCCGGAAGGCGATGCCGCCAGCGGGGACGCGCAGTGAGCCTGACGCTCATCGGTCTCATCGGCATCGGCGTGATGTTCCTTCTGCTGATGCTGGGCGTGCCCATCGCCTTCTCGATGGCGCTCACCGGAGCCGTCGGTATCTGGATCCTGGAAGGGCCGGGACCCGCACTCGCTCATACGCTGCTGATCCCCTGGGACGAAGGACGCAGCTTCGTCTTCGTGACCATTCCGCTCTTCGTGCTCATGGGCCAGTTGGTATTCCACACCGGCCTCGCCTCGGACCTCTACGACGGCGTGCGCACTTGGATCGGCAAAGTCCCGGGCGGCATGGCGATCACGTCGGTGGTGGCCTGCGGCGCGTTCGGCGCGGTCACCGGCTCGAGCATCGCGACCGTAGCCACGATGGGGGCGATCGTCATGCCCGAGATGCGACGCTACAAGTACCACCCGCGGCTGGCCACCGGCTCGCTGGCTGCCTCGGGGACACTCGGCATCCTCATTCCACCCAGTCTCATCTTCATCTTCTACGGGGTGATGACCGAGACGTCGATCGGGGCGCTCTTCATTGCGGGCATCCTGCCCGGGATTCTGACGGCCGTGATGTTTTCGGCGATCATCCTGGTTCGCTGCATGATCACACCATCCCTGGGGCCTCCCGGGCCCGGGGCCACCTGGAAGGAACGCTGGACCTCGACGGTAGGCCTCATGCCCATCTTGGGGCTGTTCCTTCTGGTGATCGGCGGGATCTACGGGGGCATCTTCACGCCCACCGAAGCGGCCGGAGTCGGCTGCGGGGGCGTGCTGGTGACCGCAGGCTTCAGGCGCAGGTTGAGCACGTCGGCGATGAGCAAGGCGCTCGAGGAGACCGCGCTCATAAGTGCCATGATCTTCGCGATCATCATCGGCGGATATCTGGTGGCGCGCTTCCTGGCGATCACCGGCATCACCGAAGACCTGGTTGCGATCCTGGTGGGGATGGAACTGGGCAGAGTCGGCTTTCTCCTGCTGCTGGTTCTGCTCTACCTGGTGCTGGGGGCGATGTTGGACGTCTTCGGAATGCTCGTTCTCACCATCCCGTTCCTGATGCCCGTGGTGAGCGAGCTCGGGATCAGCCCGATCTGGTTCGGGGTCTTCGCGGTGGTCATGGCGGAGCTCGCCCTGGTGACGCCGCCGGTCGGCGCGAACGTCTTCGTGATGCGCCGAACCGCGCCCGAGGTGCCCATGGGGGAGATCTTCATGGGGGTATTGCCTTTTGTGATCGGCGAGCTGGTGGTGATCGCGCTGCTCATCGCCTTCCCCGAAATCGCGCTCTGGCTCCCCGGGAAGATGAACTAGCGGGCCGTTACAGCCCGATTCGGCGCCCGACCTGATCCGGTACGGGCAAGGTCTCGTGCAGCGTCAGGACGTCGCTTAGCCGCACGAGCACGTCCGCCGCCATCGGCGCCGCCCGGCGCTTGGTCAGGTTCACGTGCAGCGACATCAGCTCGTTGGTGGCGGCCAAGAAGCCCTCGGTGGCGTGGTGCATCTCGTGGAAGTAGTGGATGCGCTTCGAGTCGAACGCGATGAGCCTCGTCGTGAAGCGTAACGGAGCAGCCTCACGCACCTCTCGCAGGTAGTTCACGTGCGATTCGAGCGTGAAGGTGGTCACACCCGAGCGCTCCCTCTCGCTGGCCGTCAGGCCGATGTGATCGAGCCAGGCGTCGGTCGCGCGGTCGAACGCCACCACGTAGTACCCCATGTTGAGATGGCCGTTGGCGTCGATCCACTCGGGACGGACGACGTCCCGATGCTCATCGAAGGGGGCCGAGATCATTCGCTCGCTCCGCATCTGAGATGTCATTGGGGTGAGACTCGGTGCGCACCAGTGTATCCTTCGGCGCGTGGCTGAGACATCCGGCCCAACTCACCAGTTCAAGGGAGGCACAAATGACGTGGGAAATCGCGTTCGTGCTGGCCCTGACGGTCTGTGCGGTCGTGCTGTTCGTCACTGAGAAGTTCTCCACCGATATCGTGGCGATCATCGTCATGATCGTGCTTCTCGTTTCCCGTGTGCTCACCCCCACGGAAGGGTTGGCCGGTTTCGCCAACACGGCCACAGTCACGGTCGGTGCGATGTTCGTGCTCTCCGCTGGGATGTTCCGGAGCGGCGCGGTGAACTTCGTCGGCAAGGGGCTCGGCAAACTGGCGCGGCACAGCTCCGGGCTAATGCTGTTCGTGCTGATGGTCGGCGTCGGTGTGCTGTCGTCCTTCCTGAACAATACGGCCGCGGTGGCGATCCTGATCCCTGTAGTCATCGTGGTGGCGCGCAGAGCGGATACCAGCCCCTCGAAGCTACTGATGCCGCTCTCTTTCGCCTCCATGTTCGGCGGCATGTGCACCGTGCTCGGCACGTCGACGAACATCCTCGCTAGCTCGATCGCCGAGGAGGCGGGCCTCGAGGCCTTCGGCATGTTCGAGTTCACCAAGCTGGGCGTGATTTTCTTCGCGGTCGGAATCGCTTACATGATGACGGCGGGCAGAAAGCTCGTGCCCGACCACCGCGGCCAGGGGGACCTGACGACGAGCTACGGCCTGGGAGACTACCTGACCGACCTCGTACTGCTCGCCGAGTCGAAATCGGTCGGTCATTCGCTGGCGTCGGCGCCACTGGTGAAGGAGCTCAACGTCGACGTTCTCCAGATCCTACGCGGCGGGGACACGCTGCGACCGACTCCGGAGACAGTTCTTCACGAAGGCGACGTGCTTCGAATCCAGGGTGATCTGCTCACGATCAACGAGCTGAAGGACCGGGCCGGGGTCGCATTCGGAATGAGCGTGAAGTGGCGTGACGAGGAGCTCCAGTCGACCGACACCCGGCTCGTCGAGGCAGTCGTGGGCCCCAGCTCGCCTCTTGCCGGAAAGTCTCTCGCCGCTTCGCGCCTTCGGCAGAACTACGGGGCCTCGGTACTCGCAATTCGGCAGCACGGAACGCTCAGGCATGGCGAGTTCGAGAACATCACGCTGATGCCGGGTGACGCGCTGCTCGTCGACGTACCAAACGACCAGATAGAGCATCTCACGCAGCAGCGCGTATTTCTCGTCGTTTCCAGGGCCGGAATCCCCCGCTTCGACTGGCCCAAGGCCAGTAAAGCTCTCGCAATCGTGGTCTCGGTGGTCGTGATCGCGGCAACGGGACTGCTGCCGATCGTGGCTGCCGCAGCGACCGGCGCCTTGATGATGGTCCTGAGCGGGTGCATCTCGACGGAGGAAGCGTACGGGGCGATCGAGTGGAACGTGCTCTTCCTGCTCGCGGGCATGCTTTCGTTGGGCGCGGCCATGGAGAAGACCGGAGCTTCGACGTTGCTGGCGAGCGGGATGATCGACGGGGTCGGCGGACTCGGGCCGCTCGCGTTGCTCGCCGCGTTCTTCGGCGCCACGATGCTGCTGACCGAGGTGATGTCGAACAACGCCACCGTGGCGCTGCTACTCCCCATCGCGATCACGACCGCGCAAGCGATCGACGTGAACCCACGTGCCTTCATGTTCGCGGTGGTGTTCGCGGCCTCATCGAGCTTCATGACGCCGGTCGGCTACCAGACCAATACCATGATCTACGGACCGGGTCAGTACCGGTTCAAGGACTTCGTTCGTGTGGGCGCCCCACTCAACCTGATCTTCTGGGTGTTGGGCACGCTCTTGATTCCCTGGTTCTGGCCTCTCTGAGCGAAACCACACACGGCGCCGGGCCGTACCAATATGCAGGCCCCGCCCCCGGCTTCTGAGAAGGAATTTGATGGCGCCGCATCGGGGATCCGGTTCGGACATCTCACGTCGTTGCGTGCCATCGGAGAGGACGCAGTCGAGTCGACTACGCGAACCGGCGAGGTCGTGGAATTCGAAGGCGGATCCACCGATCTGGGAGGCTCGATTCGTGAAGTCATCGTCGACGTGCCGGGGCGGCGCGCGATCGAGTTGGACTGGACCGACCTCGATCGCATCGACTTTTCCGCGGCGCCATCAGGAGCCCAGGCGTACGCTCGTCGGCTTTACGGCACCCTCGAGGACCGGGACGGCAACCGATTCACCGGCTACGTCTCGTGGGACCTGGACGAGATTCTCGAGTACGACGTTCTGGACGGAGAGGACCTCCGCAGTGGTGACGACATGGACATCCGATTCAGCCAGATCACGTCGATCGCGCACGTGGACGGCCTCGCTCGGGTCGTGCTGGTCAACCGAAACGAGGCCGGTTGTGGCTGGGCGACGGATCGTGTATCGGACTCAGGCCGCTACACGAGAATCACGTCTGGTCGTATGACTTCGTGAGCACACGGACCCACGACGGTCGTGCGCTGAAGCTGCTGACCGTGCTCGCGGAAGTGTCTTCAGGCTGGTCATGTCAGACCGCTATGCGCCTCGGCCTGCTCCGGCGGACATGCAGCGTTGCTGTATCCGGACCGGAAGGCCGCCACCGTACCCTGCTCCGGCTCGAATTTGTGCCGCCAGACGCACGCGGTGTCATTGGCCAACAGGTGGATCGAGACGGACGCCCCCTCCGACACGGTCGTGACGTAGTGGATATCGTCGGTGGGCGGGAGCAACGCGTAGAACTCGCCCCGCTTCACGTGCAGCTCCTTGGACACGCGGAGATCCGCGTGCGCCTCGTCGACTCCGTCGTCCATTCGCTCGTAGATCGTCTCGGCTTGCTCGCCGCGGTAAACACCGATCAGGCCCCATGCCAGATGGTCGTGAACCGGCGTGGACGCCCCGGCCGGGATGACCAGCGAAAAGAGACAAAGGGATCCGTCTTCGGAGCGGTACAGCGCGTACTGACCAATGCCTCCGCCCATGCCGCTCTCCAAGTCGGGTGAGCCGTACTGCTCGGGCAGCCAGCCGTCCGCCCCGAGGAGTTTTGCGAAGGCCGGCTGCAACGCCTCCACCCGCTCGGCGTCGCTTTCGATCTCGCGCATCAGCCTCTGTGTCTCCTCGACCAACCCGCGGATCTCGGGCGTGTCGACGATGTAGCCGAATCGGTCTTCGTCGTTGCTGAAGTTGCACATGAGCGACCTCATCGAGTGTTCTGTTTAGAGCGCGGCCGGACGGTCCACGAGGGCCGCGACCGCAAGATCCGCCGTGACGTTCGACGCCGTGATGAACATGTCCGGGATGACGTCCAGCGCGATCAGGATGCCGATCCCCTCGAGCGGGAGCCCGAAGGCCTGGTAGAGCGGAGCCATGACAAAAAGGGCGCCGCTCGGGATTCCAGGCGAGTAAAATGAGAGCGCGCCGATACCCGCCACCAATGCGGCAGCCTCGACAACGCCCAAGTGGACCCCGAAGAGTCCCGCGATGAAAAACGTACCGGTGACCCGCACGGCCGGGGACGCGTACTTGAACAGCGATACCGCTGCCGGCAGCGCCAAACCCGCGACCTCCGGCCGAAGCCCCAGCGTCTTCTCGGCTTCCTCCATCATTACCGGCAGCGTGGCCAGCGACGAGCGTGTGCTGAATCCCACCACCTGGGCCGGCACGGCGGCGTTGCGGAATGCGTGCACCGAAAACCGACTGAACGTGCCCACGAGCGGATACAGCGCAGCCGTCACGATCGCCACGAGCAGCACAGTGGTGAGCAAGTAACCCGCCACGGCTCCCACCAAGGACGCACCGGTCTGTGCCGCCAGGTTCAACGTCAGCGCGAAGACCCCGAACGGGGCGGCCGCAAGAATCCATCCGATCACCACGAACATGGTGTCCCCGACGGCCCGTGCGGCTCCTACGATCCGGTCCTGCAAGTCGGGCTGGATGCGTCCCGCCGCGAGGCCGAAGAGCACGCTGAACACCACCAGTGGCAGAATCGCTCCGTCCGCCGCCGCCGCGACCGGGTTGGACGGTAGGAGCCCCACGAACCAGTCGCGGAACGGCGGCAGCGAGATCGCGCTGGGTGCGACCGCCCCGACCATCTCGGGCATCTGCGCAGCGTCTGCACCCAATAGCCCCAGCAGCGCGGGGGCGAGAAGGCCGCCCAACACGGCTGAGGCGGCCGCCAGGGCCACGAACCACGCCACGGCCCCGCCTCCGACGCGCGCCACAGTGCCCGTTCCCGCGCCCGCGATACCAGCAACGAGCAAGGACACCAGCAGCGGGATCACCGTCATACGAATAGCGTTCACCCAAAGCGCTCCGATCGGCTCGATCCACGCCACCGCGACAGCCGCGGCTCCGGCATCCGCGGGGGACAGCCGCAGTCCGATCACGAGGCCGGCGACCAGGCCGATGAGGATGCGGGTGGTGAGAGACATGGAGCTTCGTGATACGGGTTGAGTGCATCGGCGAACAAGAGCCTGAATGCCCTGCCGTCAAGGGCGTCAGTGCCCTGGTAGCCCAGCGTCCCCCATCGTGACCGTTGCTTCCGCGCGACGCAAGTTGCTCGCCCGCCGGTCCGACTACCGATAACGCTTGCTGAATCCGTTCCGGCTATTCGTCACGGTGAACGAGCCGTCGGCGCTTGCCGCCACCATGATCCAGTGCGCTTCGCCGTCGTGGACCGGCCGAGGCGGAGCGTCCCGCCCGCGGGTCGTGAGCGGCGCGATCGGCATCGCCGTCGGCGCGTCGTCGACCCCATTCGCGATGAACAGGCCGGGCACCGTGTACTCCTGTCCACTCAACTGGGAGAAATGGAGCTGCCAAAGATCCTCCAACCCTGGGGCTGAAAAGAGCACCTGCATCGCCGCCGGCTGTCCCCCCTTGCGCGTGCCGTTGTTCATGATCGCGACACGAGCTTCAATCGCGTGAACCAGGACCTCCGCATTGGAAGACGGCTGCCCGTGGTGGGAGACCACGGATAGATCGACCACACCGATCGGATTGTTCGGGCACATGAGTTCGAACTCGGTGTTGACGGTCAGGTCCCCCAAGTGGAGGACCCGGAAGTCGCCGAAGCGAGCGAAAATGCCAACCGACTGGGCGTTCTCGCCATTGTCTTCCGGTTGTGGCACGAAGTCCGCGCAGTAGCCGTTGCTCGCGCCCCCTCCGGGCAGCGGCTGCTCGATGACGCGCTTCGCGGAAGCCAGCACCGTGATGTCGACGCCGGCCAGCGCGATGCGATCCCAGGCGTCACGACTGTATGTTCCGCCCCACGGTACAACGCGGGGTAGGTGGTAGTGAGGAACTCGGCCACGGTGGCGGTCGACTCGATGCTCGGCCCGTGGTCGATGAAGTGTCGCACGGGAACCCGCCCTGCCAGCTCCTCCATCCCACCCCAGTGGTCCCCGTGCCAATGGGTCGTGATCAGGTGATCGATCTCGGAGACGCCCGCGTCCTGCATCGCGTCGATGACACGGCCCGCGTCGCGGGCCGCATTGCGCCCTCCGTTCCCCGTATCGATGAGCAAGGACTCGCCCGAGGGCGCGACGTACAACGTCGCGCCTCCTCCCTCGACGTCGATCAGATAGATCTGAAGCGTCTCCGGGGACTGAGCCTGCGACGGGACCGGACGCGAGAGGACGCCGAGCAAAAGTGCTGCCAAGGCAACAGATAACAGACCCCTACGAGCGAACGATTCAGGTTGCTGCATGGTGTATTCCTCCCCGATGTCGTGCTTCAGGACGATCGTAGACTACGGACCAGCGCCGGGCAAGCGGCCCGGCCGGCCAGTCACGCCGGCACCCGAATGATGCGTTTTTCGAGCTCCCTCTGGTCCGCGAGCGCCAAGCGAGCTAGGGTCGGCCGGAGCGGCCACACGCCGCCAAGCATGAGCCTCATCAGGAGGATGCATGAGTCTACGCGCCAGTCCGACCTTCGTGCTCCCGATACTGCTCTCCCTGTCAGGCTGCGGCGACAGCGCCTCCCCAGTCGTGCAAGAGTATCCCTCACGGAGAGCTCGAACCCTTCGGTGCCTCTGGCGGCGTCCTTCTATATCCGGACCGATGAACCGGCGACAGTGACGTTTCGTATCGAGGGCGGCGGCGCCGAATGGACCGTGGATCCCCGGGTCGGCCTCGCTCTGGAACACCAGATCTCGCTGCTCGGACTGCGGGTCGATGCCGATCATCAGATCGTCGCCGTGGCCACGGATGCATCCGGCAACGAGACCGCGTTCGAGGCCATCCAGTTCCGTACCGATCTCCTACCCGAGGACTTTCCACGCTTCGTGCTCGAGCACGACGTCCCAGTCATGGTCGGTGAATCGCTGGTTGCGTCGGGACCTCGAGCGCTGGCCGATAGACTCGCCCGGCTCCATCCTTCGAGTTCCTGCGTACTTCCCGACTGATCGTACTCCGGTGTCGCCCGAGCGTGCGAGCGATCTCGGCCTGCGAGCATCCTTGTTTGCGCAGCGCGGACAGTGCATACCTCTCCCCAGAGGTGAACTGGCGGTAGGTCCTCATGAATCCCTCCTTGATCTTCGTCGACAAGGAAGGTTCTGAGGTGGCCAGCTCGCCTCAACCCGGCTCACCGGCCCGGATCGGGCCCGTGTTGCACTTACTATGTGAATCCAAGCCGCCTAACAGCGACGAGGAGGACGCGTGAGCGATTCACCCAGACTAGACCGTCGGGAGTTTCTCGCGATCGGCGCACTCCCGCTGGCGGTAGCCGCGGGTCGAGCAGGCTCGCTGGAGTCGAGTAGCCCCACGAGGCCGGCCGCCCCGACCAGGGTGAGGCCCGCCTCCCAAGAGGCGATTCGCGTTGGACTCATCGGGGCCGGCGCGAACCTGCGCGGGGTTCAGATCCCCGGCTTCCGAAAGATCCCCGGCGTCGACATCGTGGCGGTGGCCAATCGTAGCCTTGCTTCGAGTCAGCGAGTGGCGGACGAATTCGACATCGCTCGGGCGTACGCGAACTGGGCGGAGTTGCTCGAGGACGACAGCATCCAAGCGGTCTCCATCGGCACCTGGCCCTATATGCACCGAACGCTGACACTGGCGGCGCTCGAGAGCGGCAAACACGTGCTCTGCCAGGCCAGAATGGCGAATAACGCGCAGGAGGCCCGCGACATGCTGGAGGCGTCGCTGCGTCACCCGGACCTGGTATGTCAATTGGTCCCGACATCGATGAGCTACCGCATCGACAATGTGCTCAAGAGGATGATCGGGAACGGATATGTCGGTGACATTCTCTCGGTTGAACTACAGCGGACGCAGACGCGCTTCCCGACGGTCGACGGCGAGCTGGACTGGCGCCACGACCGCGAGTTCAGCGGGCTCAACACTCTGAACATCGGCGCTTCTTATGAATCGATGATGCGGTGGCTGGGCCGAGGCGACCGCGTCATGGCGATGACCCAGATCCATGTGCCCTACCGCCGCGACACGCGCGGCGATCTGACCTCGGTCACCATCCCGGATCACGTGGACGTGCTCTTCGAACTGGCTGATGGAGCACAGGTCCACCTGAGGGCGAGTGAGACCACCGGGCTATCCACCGGCAGTCAGACCTGGATCTACGGCAGCGAGGGCACCATCCACGTCGATCGCAGGCAAAATGTCTTCGCTGGACGCCGCGGCGATTCTGAGCTCACGCCCGTTCCCAACCCCCGCGAAGAACAAGCGTTCTACCGCGTGGAGGAGGAATTCATCAATGCGATCCGGGGCGTCGAGGAGGTCACCATGGCGACGTTCGAAACGGGCGTGCACTACATGGAGTGGACCGAGGCGGTGCACTCGAGCTCACAGACCGGGCAGACAGTGTCCTTGCCGCTTTAGCGTCCAGTGCTCGGTCGGGCGACGGACTTGACCCAGAAGGAACGACCCAGGGAGGACGTGATGGCGATGTGGACGAGACGTGAGCTGATCAAGGCAGTAGGTGCGGCGAGTGCCGCGGCAGCGGTGTTGCCGGCCAACGCCACAGCGACCGTTGGGCCGGAAGACCGATGGGATGTGTTTCCCGAGGCCCACCGCGCGCTCCGCATTCTGTTCATTGGCGGAACCGGGTTCATCGGCCCCCACATGGTGCGTCGAGCTCAGGCCCGCGGGCACTCAGTCACGCTGTTCAATCGAGGGCGGACGAATCCGCACTTGTTCCCCGACGTCGAGAAGCTCGTCGGAGACCGCGATGGTGGACTGGACGTTCTCCGTGGCGGGTCGTGGGACGCCGTGATCGACACCTCGGGCTACATCCCGCGTGTGGTCCGTGATTCCGCAGAGCTCCTGCGGGAGACCGTTCACCGATACCTCTTCATCTCGACCGGGGACGTATACGCCGACTTCGAGGAGATCGGCCTGGATGAGGACTACACCCTGGACACGATGGAGGACCCCACCATCGAAGACCCAGGCCGCTTCTATGGCCCGCTCAAGGTCCTCTGTGAGCGGGCGGTACTCGAGACGTATCCCGACCGCTGCACGATTTTGCGGCCAGGCTGGATCATCGGCGCGGGAGACTACAACTCGATCTCGCCGTACTGGCCCATGCGCATTCACCACGGCGGCACGGTGCTGGCGCCGGGCGACCCGACCGATCCTGTTCAGATCATCGATCCTCACGACCTCGCCGCGTTCGTCATCAAGATCCTGGAAGAGGACATCAACGGGATCTACAACACGGTGGGGCCCGCGTCGCCGTTGACGATGGCAGAACTCCTGTACGGAATCCGCGCGGTCACCGACAGCTCCGTCGACTTCACTTGGGTACCGGCCGACTTCCTCAGGGAAATGGAAGTGGCCGCGATGACCGACTTGCCGATCTAGTTTCCGCCGCTCGACGACTATCCCACCCCTGCCCCGTTCGAGCCCGGCGCCAAGGGCTTCCACCAGATGAGTGGCGCACGGGCCATCGCGGCGGGCCTGTCCTTCAGGCCGTTGGCTCAAACGGCGCGCGACGTTATCGACGAATACCTCTCCAGGGATGAAGATTGGTCGTCGACCCCGCGTCGATTCGGATTGTCCCTCGACCGTGAAGCGGAGGTGCTGGCGGCCTGGAGGGCGAGCGGTCGGTAGCGAAGTGACGATGGCGTGATCCCCACTTTCGGACTCACCACGCCCGCTCTACTGTGCGCTGACGTGGCCTCAACCCGGAGCGATCCATGACGCGCGCATCTAATTGCCTGCTCAGCCCAGCGCTAACGCTGTTGATTGTGAGCCTGACCCTGCCCTCGCTCTCCGCTCAAGAACCCGGCAGCGTGGTCGCCGCCGACGCGCGAGTCCAGGGCCTGACGTACACGATGGAGGCGACCGGCGAAGACGTGCCGTACGCCCTGTTCGTCCCTTCGGACTACGACGCCTCCCGGGAATGGCCGCTCATCGTGGCCCTGCACGGCCTCGGCCGCCCCTTCGATTGGGTGATGGGTTACGACGGTTACATCGATATGGCCGAGCGCGACGGCTACATCACAGTCGCCCCCAAGGGCTACCACCCGCGCGCTTGGTACGGGAGTCGCGGACCGGGGATTCCGCGCGGCGCGGCGCGCGAAGGAGAAGAGGGCAATCTGGCCGACAACCTCGGCGAGCTCGGGGAGCAGGACGTGATGAACGTTCTCGCGATCATCAGAGACAGCTACAACATCGACGACGAGCGCATCTATCTGTGGGGCCACTCGATGGGGGGCGCGGGTACGTACCACTTGGCCGCCAAGCATCCCGACATCTGGGCAGCGCTGGGGGTGGCGGCTCCGGCCCCTTCGGCCCCGCCTGAGCAGCTCGAGGCCTTCAAGCACATCCCGGTCATCGCACTACAGGGTGACGAAGACGGGCTGGTCGTCCGGACGCGGGAGTGGGTGACCAAGATGAGCGACCTCGGCATGCAACACGTCTACATCGAGATCGAGGGCGGCGATCACTCCCGCTTCATCAACTCCAGCGCCGAGACGATTTCCAAGCTGTTTTCGTTCTTCGATATCGTGCGCAAGGATCAATTGGGGAGATAACGAGCCCCACGACGGCCTCGGCTTCGACGCCGATCGGGGCGAGGGCCGCGAGCTACTGGCGCCTTCCCGGCTATTGCTCCCGAATGATGAGAACCGGGTCCACCCGAGTCGCCCGTAGCGCCGGAATCAGGCTCGCGACGAATCCGAAACCGAGCACCACGACACCCGCGACCACGAAGGCTCCCAAGTCATTCGGCTCGATCCCGAAGAGCAGGCTCGAGATCGCCTGACCCAATCCGAGCGCCAATGCCATGCCGATGGCGGTCCCGGCCGCAATGATCCAAAGGCCAGAGCGCAACTGCTCCCGCAGCACCTGGGCAGGCGCGGCACCGAGGGCGATCCGAACCGCGATTTCGCCTCGCTTCATGTGAACAGCTTGGGAGACAACGCCATACACGCCGAGCGCGGCGAGAATCAGCGCCAGGGCTCCGAAGGCCCCGATCACACGGGCCAGCCACCGGGGTCGAGCCACTGCTCTGTCCAGGACGTCCTCGACGCGCATCGTTCCGAGGATGGCCTGGTCGGGATACTCCGCCCAGATCGCCTCCCTGACGAGGGGAATGGCGTCCGCCACGCCAGGAGGGGTGCGCACATGGAGGAAGAAGGAAGAGCGGGAGAAATTCGCCGCGTTCGCGTACACCGCAGTCACGGATCCCGCAGCCAGGCCGTCGTCATGCAGCGACTCGATCACGCCGATCACCGGGAGGACGTTGTTGCCGAGATTCAAATGCTTGGACAGCGGATCCTCCCCCGGCCAGAGGTTCTCAGCCAGGGTGCGGTTCACCACGATGCTGGTGCGAGAGTCGTCCGCGGTGAACGGCCGCCCCGCGACGAAGCGGGTGCCCAGTGTCTCGAAAAAATCCGGCAGTACCAGGTAGGTACCGGACTCGGGCGTTACCGGCACGGGCTCTCCGGTCGGGCCGTCGATGGTGAAACCATAGGCTTCGCCCCCCCCCGTCGAGAAGCGGCGTCTTGCTGCCACCCACCGAGAGCACGCCTGGCACGTCGCGCGCGATGTCGAGCAGGCGCTGCCGGTCCTCTGCCAATTGAGCTGGGCCCTCAGCCGCGTTGATTTGAAAGCGAAGGGCCCACTCATCCGCAGAGTCGAAGCCGGGGTCGGTGTCGACGAGCGCCTGGAAGCTGCGCGTCATGAGCCCGGTGCCTGCCAATAGGACCGCCGCCATCGCGGTTTCGGCCAGGACCAACGTTCAAAGGCCTCTACGCAGGCCTCCCACTACTCCCCGGCCGATCCGAGCAACAGGCTTTCGCCAACTAGTTGCCGAACGAGGCGCTTCCTGTCCGCACCAACCGACAGACGAATCGTCGGTGGTCGACGATCTTCCACCGACACTGCGTCGGGAGCTGTCCCTCGTGCTGAAGCGCGACCTAGTGAAGAAGGTGTCGTTCCTTCAGGACGCGTCACAGGAGTTGGTCCAGGATCTGTGCCTGGAGATGCGAGCCGAAGTGGCCACCCCAGGGGACATCATCGTGCGCGCCGGTGAGATCGGTCGGCACGTCTATTTCATCGGCAGGGGAACCGTCGAGGTCACGACCCCCGACGGGGCGACGGTGCTTGCGTCGCTCTCGGATAGCGACTTCTTCGGCGAGTTGACGCTTCTGCATCGAGGAGTTCGGACCGCGACGGTCCAAGCCATCAGCTATTGCGATCTCTACGTTCTCGACGATGAGGCCTTCGATAGAACGCTCTCACGCTATCCCGAATTCGAGGAACACATTCGGCAAGTCGCCGAGCAGCGACCCGTGCTCCCCGATACTTCCGGAGTTGATGGCCCTGCTAGGAGCGCGTGGGTCCTTCACGTACTTTGCGTGGCACCAAGCCCATATCGCCGAGGCGGTCTGATCATGCGCGTGCCCACCCAACGTCTATTTTTCGTAGTCTCCTTAGTCCTCCTGGCCGGTCCAGTTTCTTCTCAGGAGGCTGGCCCGACCGGACCCAACCCTTACGACATCATCTCGGGATGGCCGACGAGCTTTGCGGGCGCGGGCTTTGCGTGGGGCGGCAACTCGGGAGTCTACGCCGAGTCCCCTGACCGGATCATCGTGCTGCAGCGCGGCGAAACCCGACTACCCGATCCCATGCCCGACGGCTTCGAGGGATTCGTGGGGTCCATCGGAATCAACGCGCTCAGCGGCCAGGGGCGAACGTGGCAGAACTGCATCTACGTGGTCGACGGCGACGGCAACATCCTCGAGGTCTGGGATCAGTGGGACTACCTGTTCGCTGGAACCGAAGGCCCCGGACCGCACAGGATCCGCGTCAGCCCCTACGACCCCGAGCGCCGCATTTGGGTGATCCACGAAACGGGGCATCAGATCTTCGTCTTTTCGAACGATGGGAAAGAGCTTCTCATGACGCTCGGGGAGAAGAACGTGCCGGGCCAGGACGAGACGCACTTCGGCCTGCCCCAGGACGTGGCATTCTTGCCCGACGGCCGCATTCTGATCGCGGACGGTTATGAGAACGGGCGCGTAATGGTCATGGATGCCGACGCGAAGTACCTGACCGAGTTCGGTGAGCGGGGAGAAGGCCTGGGTCAATTCAACGTCGTTCATGGAATCGCGGTCGGGCCCGACGGCCGAATCTTCGTAGTGGACCGCGACAACCTGCGCGTTCAGGTGTTCAGCCAGACGAACGGGGGATCGTACCATCCGGAGTTCGCGCCGGTCGAGGAATGGACCGGGTTCGGCATGCCGCTCGATATCATGATCAGCGGCGACCGCGTGTGGGTCACCGACCTCCGCCCCGCGAAGATCGTCCAGCTCGACCTCGACGGGAATCGGCAGTACTCGTTCAACCTTCCGACGGAAGGGCCGTTTCGCTACCTCGAAATGCATTCGTTCGCCGTGGATTCAGACGGCAATCTCTACGGCGCGGACAACCAGAACGCGCGCATCCAGAAGTTCGTGCCCAAGGCGGGGATCGACCGGAGCTTGCTCGTGGGCCAGGGATACGCTCGGCGCTGAGTCTCGGCAGGCGTAGCGGTCAGCCTGCGCACCCCAGCCCGGAGCCCATCGGCAACCCGTCGGTCGACGCACCCCAGAGCGCGTTGAAGAGCAGCTTGAACGTGTTTCTCGGCTGGCCGCGGAAGTGTGGCGTGAAGGAGAAGAGCACGACCTGGCCCGATCCGACGGCGACCTGGGCCGTGGCGGTCTGACCAGCGAGGTACTCGTCGCCCCCCAAGGTCCACCCACTGACCAGGTAGTCCGTCTCCGGGAAACAGACCGGAGTCGAGACACCGGGCCGGCTCATGGTGGGTTCCAGGACCTGGCTGCGGGCGAAGAGCGTCACGGCGTCGGCGTCCATGCCGTAACCCAACGGGTGCGTGGCATCGACCTCCAGTCTGATGATCGAGCCGGGCAGGAAGAAGTCTTGTGAAGAGACGCCCCGTGTGCGGTTGCGGAACGGGAGCGAGAACGTGCTGATCGCGTAGTCGACAGAGGCGTCGAAGGCTACGAGCCACCCGCCGTCCTCGACGAACGATTGCAACGCTGACGCCCCCTGGGCTCCCAGGCCGCCGACGTACTGCTCGGGCATCGACCCTGGAGCGTTCCCGTCGCGGATCGCCGACTCTCCTTGGGCAGGCAGGATCACGACGTCGAAGTCGGCGAGCGCGCCGGCTCGAATGTCCGCGTCCCAGACATTCTGCCACTCGATGCCGTACTCATCGAGTACCCAGCGCGTCCACCCCTCGGGCATGGGAGCGCGCCACGAGCGATAGATCGCCACCCTGGGCGCGCGCACGGAAGCCAACGCGTTCGCTGCTGGTGCCGCCGGCAACCCGGTGAGCGTGAGACCGAATTCGCTGGACAATCCCGCCGCGTCGGCTTCGCTGAGTCCCGGGAGCCAGAACGCGCCAGCGGGCACATCGCCAGCAGCGGTGGCTATCGAGCTCGTGCTGCGAAAGAGCTCACCTCCTTCTGCCAGATAATCCGCGAGCCCCCTGTACACCCAGTTGGACGTGCCGTCCAGTAGGTAGCCGGCCGACCCAGTCCCGGTCACGGCTCCGATCGCGTGACTCACCAGGCCCCATTCTCCGGTCGGCATCTCGAAAGGCTCGTCCACATTCACGACTTCGAGACCCATCTGGAAACGGAGCTCGTAGCCGGTCATGTCGTACGGGGGGATGGGCGGCCCACCGGGATACTGCCGGCGGTCCGGAAACTCCTTCGCCTCCATGAGGTCGACGACATACGGCCTGAAAGCCTGCGGCGGGATCACGTACGAGCCGGCAGGAAAGTCTTGGCCCCCGGCTGAGAAGCCCTCGTCGGCCAGCACGAACTCGAGCCCCGACTGAGACATCAAGTCCATGAACTCCACCACCGAACTGGCATCGTGTGAGGCGCTAGGATCGAGCACATAGGCGAACGGTCCGCCCTCGGCGGCCATGCCACGCTCGATCTGCCTCCGGCCCATCCAGTAGTGGTTGAAGAGGTACTCTTCCTTGAGCCTCGCACCCGTGGCGGCCACCGCCTTCGCCGCGGTCATCATGTAGTCCATGGCATCGCGGATGTGCCAGCATCCCCCCAACCACGGGTTGTTGTAGTTGGTGGACGGAGTGAGCGCGGGAAGGTCGCCCGAGCGCGAGCCGAACGTTTCCGGAATGTCGTCGTAACAACGCGGCGTCGCGTATCCGGCTCCTGCGGTCTCGGTCAGGAATCCCAGCATGTTGTGGTAGTCGGGCCCACCGCGCATCGACCCATTCCACCACAGGTCGTAGACGATGCCGCTGCTAACCCCCGGCTTCCCCTCCACGTCGAAGCGCTTGCGCATGGAGTGACCCATCTGGTTGAGCGAGCTCACCAAGAGCGGATCCAGGTTCGTGTTGACCGGGTTCGCGAAGGGCGGCATCCAGATGCGTCCCGGGAAGGGACCGGTCTGGTGTTGATTGTATACAATCTGCGGGAACCAGTTGTGGTAGAGCTGGCGGGTGACCGCCTGGGTCTCGACCTGGGTCAGCATGTACCAGTCGCGATTGTTGTCGTGGCCGATGTAGTGGTGATAGAGCTCGGGCACGCGCGCCATCTCGAACTCGGTGCCCACGTTCGACATGTACCAGTCCGCGACGATGTCGAGGCCGTCCGGATTGATGTTCGCCATCAAGAGCAGGATGGTGTTCTCGCGGATCTCCCGCGTCTCGGCCGACTCATCGGTCACGAAATAGTGCGCCATCTCCGGCATCACCTGTCCGTGCGCGACCTCCGTGGCGTGCAGCCCGCCATCGATCCAGACGATCACCTTCCCTTCCTGTGCCAGGGCCCGGGCGTCGTCCTCCGCCAGGATCGTCCCATACCCCCCGTCTGGGTCACGCGCGTAGGCCAGCGTGCGTGTGATCTCCTTGTAGCGATCCAAGCGAGCGAGATTCTCCGGCGTCGAGATCGCGGCAAGATAGAGCGGCACTCCGCGTGTGCTCTCCCCGATCTGCTCGAGTCTCATGCGGTCCGACGACGCCGCCAGGGTCTCGAAGTACTCGGCGATGGGCGCATAGCTGGCGAGCTTGAAGTCCTCGCCCGGCGCGAAGCCGATCACGTCGGCTGGCTCCGGTACGTCCGCCTCGCCCGATGCGCACGCGGAAGCCATCAGTAGGACCAGGCTCGAGCCTGCCCAGTTCAGCGCTGCCCGCGTGAATCGACCTGAGGACTTCGTGGGACGGGACATAGAGATCTCTCCTGAGTCGATACCGGCGTGGACCCGGGAAACTAGACCCACACCGGCCCCACGCTAGCGCCCCACGAAGTTGAAGTCGGCGGGACCGCGGCGTCGGACCAGAATGACCGAGTCGTCCTCGCCGGGAACGTCCCACGAGTGATTCATCCTCGCCGGAATCACGATATAGCTACCGGGTGCCAAGGCGTGGCTCTGCTCTCCGAGTACGATCGTGACCTCGCCGCTGACGACCACCACATATTCGGTGTGCGTGTGCCAGTGCAGGTCGAAGTGCGACCCGGCGGGGAACCTGGCGAAGTAGGTCGGGCCACCATTCTCGGGATCGGTGCCGAGCCGCGCCGACTGGACGCCCTGCGGGAACCCTTCCGCGAAGCCCGGCTCACCCCAATCCGCGTCTTCGAAGTTGACTACCAGCGGCTGCTCCTCTTGCGACGCTGGCGCCTGCGATTCGCCCTCGGCAGGCAGGGCCGCCACGAGCAGCGCACTCACGAACGTGCAGCAAAACAGACTGCTCAGATAATCAGTCCTCTTCATGTCACCCCCTCGTATCCTGGCCCGACATCGTTCGTCACCGAGAGCGGATACGCGCCAACTCCGCCTCCCCGGCGATCCGCCCGAAGCCGGGCCACCATGGATCGTCCACGATACGCTCGTACAGCTCGACCGCGCGAGCCGTGTCCCCCTGGACCAGAAGCCAATTCGCCACTCCCTGCCCTACGGTCTCCAGCCGGTACGGCGCGTCTCCGCCTGGGTCGAGGAGTTCGTCTTCCGTCTTGACGCCCTTGTAGAATAGGAGGTCATGGTAGTACGCCACGTTCGTTTCGATGACGAGGTCCTCGGCCACACCGGCCAGCATCTCCGTGGCCTCCGCATCACGGCCCGAGCGCATCAGAGCCCGAACTGCCCATTCGGTCATCGCCACGAAGGACTCGGGGTCGTCCGCGTTCTGAGCACAACTTCGGAAGTCGTCGGTCTGGGCGTCCCTCGCCTCGGGGCTATCCGCAACTCTCAGGCAGCGCATGTATTCGTCCGCCGCGCGGGTGAAGTCCCCGGAAACGAAGTACGCCAGTCCGAGATGATAAGCTACGTCCCAGTTCATGGGGGCCCGTTCGCGCGCCGACTCCAAGTCACGAATGGCCGCGTCGAACTCACGTACGGAAATGTGACGATGGCCGCGATACCGGTAAGGGCGCCAATCGTCGGGCGCGAGGTCGATGGCGCGCCCGTATAGCTCCATTGCCTGGCGATAGTGCCAGAAGTTCCGCCTGACACGGCCCGAGGCGATGATGAGCTCCACGTCGTCGGGAGCCTCGGCCAGCGCCGCGTCCGCGTCGGCGATCGCACCGGCGGTGTCTTCTAGCTGGAACAGATCCTCTCCGAACAGCGAGGTGGCCTGCCACCCTTCAGGACGCTCCGGAGCCTGCGTATCGGTCTGCGGTGCCTCCCCGCACGCCAATGCCGCAGAGGCAACCGCGAGAAGCAGCCCTCGGCACAATCCGTCCATGCGCCACTGCCCGACATGAAGGCCATCCATCCATCGTTTCCCGATGCGAACACCATCCATCCATCGTCTCCTCATGTAAACGCCACGCATTCGTCGATCGCATGGCCGTATTGCTGTGGTGTAGTTAGAGTGCGCGCGGAGTCCAGTCACCAGCATGCGACCCGATAGAAACTCAATGAAGCCGATCAGAAGCCTCTTCACCAGCACTTGCGCGATGCGCACGAGAGCCGCCCGATTCCTCGGCCTGATCACCATAATGGGGGCTCTAGCCCTGGCCACCGCCTGTGAGAGGATCCCCGACATGGAGTTCGACACAACCCTGGACCTCGACGGCCCCGATCTCGTCCGACTGGATTCCGGCCTGCGCTATCTGGTGCTCGGAGAAGGCACGGGTGAGCCCGCCGCGAGCGGCGACCAGGTCGAGATCCGATACACGGGCTGGCTCACCGACGGACGCGAGTTCGACTCGGGATCCTTTCCGTTCACGCTCGGTGGTGGCGGCGTGATCGACGGATTCGATCAGGGGGTCGCAGGCATGAAGATCGGTGAGCAGCGTACGATCGTGATTCCTCCGGAGCTCGGGTACGGTGAGACGGGCGCGGCCGGCGGTCTCATACCGCCGGGTGCGACGCTCGTGTTCGGGATCGAGCTGACGAGGATCACGCGCTAGAGGAGGGGCGGCACTCAGCACGCCCGGGAGACGGCCGTTCGACCTACGAGCCGATCAGCACCAAATCCTCCTGAGGAGGGATCAGCCACTCGGCTCCGTCGTCCGTGATCACGACCATTTCCTCCACCGAGATCGTCTTGGTGGTTCCGTCGTCGCGGCGCCAACCGAAGAAGCCGTCGAACGCGAACGTCTGCCCCGCGCGTAGCAGTCGGGCGGCATCCCCGGTCGCGGGTGCGCCCGCCGCCGATCCACCGAGACGGGGACCAAGATCGTGGGCCCAATAGCCCACAGGATGGCCGGTACTCCAGATAATCGGAATCGAGCCGTTGACGGCGAGGAGTTCGCGCTGGGCCCGATCCACGTCCCACCCCAAGACCCCCGGCCTCATGGCCGCGAACGCTGCACGGCTTCCTTCACGCGCCCTTTTCCACCGTTCCTGCATCTCGGGCGGCGCTTCGGTCTCGCCGGGGCGCAAGACATACGCAAACCGTTGGATGTCGGTCACCCAGACCCCGTGGACTTCGATGCCGAAGTCAGTCTGGATGATATCACCGGGTTGGATGACTCTCTCCGTCGAGTGGGAGTGCCCACGATCCGGCCCGGAATTGACGTTGGGGTTCTGGTCGGGAGCCCAACCGTCGTCGACCTGTAGTTCCGCCATCCGACGCTTCAGATAGCGTGCCACGTCAGCGTCGGTCGTTTCGCCCGGTACGACCCACCCATAGGCCTCGAGCTCGAGTTCTGCCGTAAGCACGGCGGCCCTCCGCATGATCTCTACCTCACGCGGGAGCTTGACGGAGAGCCACTCGATCACGACGTCCTCCGACGACACGAGTCGGGAGGAGAGCCTAGGCCCGAGCGCGCGTTCGAGAGCAGAGCGTTGTGTCCAGGAGAGCCCATCGGCGACGTTGCGGCTGCTGCTGTTTACGGCGATGCGACGACTGTCCCGACTCGTGAGCTCTACGGCAACCGCTTCGTATACGCTCGAGCCACGTGGAAGCGACCGCACCGAGTCCAACGGGGTGACCTCGGCCAGGGCTGTCGACTCGGTTTCCGGGGAGATGGCGATCGATTCGAGGCTCCCGTCTTCCACAACGAAGAAGAGGAACGCGGCCAGGCCACCTGCGTTTTCAGCTCCGATGTGCTCTGCGATGGGGTCGTTGGCGTTCTCGCGAGCCAAGACCACCCATGCGTCGACATCGGCCCGTTGCATAGCGGGTCCCAGGAGCGTTCGCATCCGCTCCGCCCGCACCGAGGGCCAAAGCGAGGGGTCGTGCGGGAACGGCAGCGTCACGGCGGAACGAGCGGACCCGGCTACGCCGGACTCTTCCTCGGTCCCGCACGCGCCTACGCCGAGTGCAACGAGAAGAACCAGCGCCCCTGGGCAGCAGATCTTTGAGCGGATCGGAAGCATGCGACATTGTACTGGAGGAATTCCGTACCTGCCACGCCGACCACCAGAAAAGAGAGTTGCGGCGGGATCCTCTCGTGCGAAGGCGGGGCGTACTCTTGTAGGCTGAGTGCGTGAGCCTCAATGTGCAGTGGCGTGCTAGCCGCGCCATCGGTGTAGGGGGGTCCTGCAGAATTGGAGGCATCTCGCATGAATCGCCAAGACCCAATCCGGAACCTCGTGCTCGCACTGGTCTCCCTCTTGGCCGGAGTGTCGCCCGCGATGAGCCAGGCCGTCCCCGTGGACCTGCAAGACGTGCGATCGGGCCCGGTCACCGTCAGCGCCACCGACGACGCGATCACGGTGACCTGGCCAGACGAGATGGGCCGCGCATGGCACGCGACCTTCTCCCTCGACCCGGACCGACCGCTCATCCGGTCGATCGCCGCGGGCGAGACCGTCGTGGTCGACGACGCCCGCCCCTTCTACGAGAGCGAGACCGGTGTCAGGAGCGGTGGATGGGACGCGTTCTTCGACTACCCACCGCGGCATCCCGCGGGAACCCGTCATTCGAAGGGAGCCTTCCGACTGCGCGGCGCGACCGTCCGCTCGCTCGGAGAGCGAGTGGAATTGCTCTTCGACGGCTTGAGCATGGGCGCATTCGAGGGCGGGATCGCGTACACCATCTACCCCGGCAGCCGACTGATCCAACAAGAAGCGGTGGTCACGACCAACCAGCCGGACGTGGCATATTATTACGATGCGGGCTGGGAAATGGGCGCCAGAGCCGATCGGACCGTGGGCGGCAACATGGGTACCAATGTCGCCTACTACGACACGTCGGGAGAGCTAGCTCACGTGGTGACCACCGGCTTCGAGCCAGAAAGAGTCCCTGCGGAGGTCCGCTACCGCACGCTCGCGGTGGGCACGAGCGGTGGCAGCGTAGCCGTCTTCCCCGCCCCGCATCAGTACTTCTTTCCCCGCGACTTCACGTCTAACCTCGGTTATCTCTGGCACCGCTCCTGGCGCGGGCGTGTCTCGCTGGGCATCCGTCAGATCGGCGATACGAACTGGCAGTTCTACCCCTGGATGAATGCCCCGCCGGGCCGGACGCAACGCATGTCCGTGTTCTTCCTGCTGTCCGATGGGACCCCAGAGGCGGCTTTGGACGACGTCCTGCGCTACACGAACGGAGACCGCTTCCGTCCGCTTGAGGGATACAAGACGCTCAGTACGCATTGGCACCTCGCGTATACGATGCAGGCGCTCGAAAACGGCATGGACTGGACGCCACCGTTCAAGCCCGTACTGAAGGCGATGGGAGTCGACGCCTCCGTCATCATGGACTTTCACGGTGACGGGCATCCGCGAGACCTAACCGAGCTGCGGCTCGAAGAGCTCGACGCCTATTTCGACGCGCTACGCGCACAGTCGGACCCGGATTTTCTACTCATTCCGAGCGAAGAGCCGAACGTTCATCTGGGCGGTCACTGGGCTCTCATCTTCCCTAAGCCCGTCTATTGGTTCATGAACCGGCCTCAGGGAGGCGCATTCGAGACGACCCATCCGGAATACGGCACAGTGTACAGCACCGCCGACGCCGAGGAGGTGCTCGAGCTCGTCCGACGGGAAGGCGGGTATATGTACCAGACCCATCCGCGAACGAAGGGGTCGACCGGCTACCCCGATCGCATCATGGCAACCGATCACTTCCGGGATCCGGCCTATCTCGGGGCGGGATGGAAGGCGCTCCCGTCCGACATGTCCTCGCCGCGACTGGCCGAGCGCGCCTTCGATCTGCTCGACGACTTGAGCAACGAGGGGCTGCGCAAGAAGCTGCTCGGGGAGGTCGACGTATTTCAGTTCGATGAGACGCACGAGCTCTATGCGCACATGAACATCAACTACGTGCGCCTCGATCGGCTGCCGAGCTTCGACCAGTGGCAGGACGCGCTGGAGCCGTTGGCCCGCGGCGACTTTTTCACGACCACAGGCGAGGTGCTGCTACCGGCGGTGGACCTGTCGGCGTCGTCCGCAGATCGGATCCGCGCACGAGTGAGCGTGGAGTGGACTCTTCCTCTCCGCTTCGCCGAGATCGTTTGGGGAGACGGCGAGGCGACGCATCGAGAGATCATCCCGCTCACGCATACACGCCAGCATGATGCTGAGACGTTCGACTGGACCGCCGAAGCCGGGGGGTGGAAATGGGCGCGGATAGCAGTGTGGGACGTGGCGGCGAACGGGGCCTTCACGAACCCGACGTGGCGGGAGTGAGAGGGGCCTCGCTCGGCCTGCGCGTGGAGTGGCACGGGTCGTGAGATTCGAGAGCGCCGACGTGGCGCGCTACTACGACGAGAATACGGCGAGCTTTTTGGCGCATGGACAAGGTGGCGCGCAAGGCATCATCCATCGCGCCGTCTGGGGTGAGGGTGTCTATAGCCGAGAGCAGGCCTTCCACTTCGTGCACGATCTCGTGCGGGCCCGTCTCGCGAAAAGCGGGGCGCGGCACCTACTGGACCTGGGCTGTGGCGTCGGCGCGAGCCTGGAACACGTGCTTAGCGGGACGGAGGTGGTCGGCTTCGGCGTCACCAATAGCGGGGTTCACGCTGAACTCGCGCGCAAGCGACTCGGCGCCCGCGCCACGATTCTCGAGCTCGACTTCTGCGCGGACCCACTTCCTTCTCCGGTCGACCTAGCGTTCGGGATCGAGTCGTTCGTGCAGGCAACGGACGCCCGAGCGTTCGTCGCCAACGTCGCAAAGGCACTCGCGCCGAACGGATACCTGGTGCTCTGTGACGACTTCCTCACGGGGGCCGGAGAAAACCGCTGGATACGCGACTTCCGACGGGGATGGCGCGCGAGCTCGCTACTCAGCGCAAGGGCCGTGGACGCGCTCGCTGTCGAGCAGGGACTGGAGCTCGTGGAGGACCGGGATCTGACTCCGTGGCTCGAGCTCGACCGCCCGCGCGATCGGGCACTCGGCCTATTCGTGGCCCTCGCTCGCCCCTTCACCTCGTTGAGCTCGAGACTGGAGAGTCACGTTGGCGGCAACGCATTGCGCCAATGTCTGAAACGCGGGTTCGTTACCTATCGGTATCGTGTCTTCAGGGCGATCGAGCCAGCGCGCTGACCCTACCTTCTCCGCCCCCCATGTGCGCGTACGTTGCACGTCCTTCATGCTTGCTCCGACGGATTGGCGAACGGTTCCTCGCGCGCTTGCGAACGGCTTGCCGCCCCACTCGTCCGCGCGGCATCTTGCCGCCTATGCCGGACCACCTCACGTATTACGTCGCGCCGACTCGCCGCTACGCCATCGCAATGAGCAGGCTACGCCGTCATGTCATCGGCGTCGCGATGGCGGCGGCTGCAGTGATGGGCACGCAATCCCCCGTCACGGCACAGCTCCAGCTCGACGTCATGACGTTCAACATCCGGACGTCGAATATCTCAGATGGGTACAACGCCTGGCCGAATCGCCGGGAACTGGTGGCGGAGACCATCCGCCGGTTCGCGCCTCAGGTGGTCGGCATGCAGGAGGCCATAAGCGAGCAGATCGAGTACCTGACGTCGGAGTTGCCGGAGTATCGCTGGGTGGGGATCGACCGCCGGCTCAACGGGGGAAAGGGGATCAGCGAACACACGCCGATCTTCTACCGGCCCGACGAGTTGGCGCCGATCGAGTCGGGCAACTTTTGGCTCACGGACACACCGGACCAACCACCAGCGCCGTCGAGTCGAGCTCGCCGCCGCAGAGGTGGAGGTCGCATCGTCACCTGGGCGAGGTTTCATCACCTGATGACCGGCCGGGCGATCTACGTCTTCAACACGCACCTTTCGTTGAGACGGGGCCAGGGGCAGATCGATTCGGTCGAGTTGATCCTGGAGCGTGTCGGCGCGTTGCCGACGGGTAGCGCCGTCATCGTCATGGGCGACTTCAACAACGTCGCGGAGCACAGCGAGCTCTGGCAGATCGCTACAGGCAATGGACTCAGCGACGCCTGGCTTGTGGCCGACGAACGGCGAGGCCCACCGTTGACCCTGAGCGACTTCGGGCCGCCGGATGACGGGCGCATCGAGCGAGTCGACTGGATTCTGGTCGCAGGCCCGATCGGCGTCCGCTCCGTCGAGACAGTCCTGCACAACGCCGGAGACCGCTATCCGTCGGATCATTACCCAGTCGTGGCGCGTCTGGAGGTGCGATAGGCCCGGTCCTGGAGTCTGAAGAGCGCCCGGTTCTCCGCTGAGCGACTAGCAGTACCCGACGGGAGCATCGATGAGAACCCGTCGGTTCCGCAGTTCCTCGTACTGCGGCCCGAGCGTTTCGCGCACGATCGGCCCCGTCAGATCTCCCGCCACGGTGATTTGGTCGCGCAGATACCGACGGCACGCACGGAACTCGGCCTCGTATTCGGGCGTGGGGAAGGTCAGCGTCAAGACGGAGGACTCCCCGCTGCGCTCGACCCGATACAGCGGGTTGACCAAAAGCTCACCCGTCACGTCCTGCTCGTTCGTGCGCTCGTAGCGACGAAACAGATCGGCGCGAGCGCTTGCGACCAGCGTGAACGACGGCTCGCTGCCGAGCAACTCGGGCGACACATCGCGCGTGAGGTCCACCCCACCGTGCTCGACCACATCGTCGAAGAGCCGCTCGTCACTGAACAGTCGCGGCTGATGCGGCTCGAAGAGCGCGTAGTAGGCGGCAGGGGAAAGCGTGTCACCCGCTGAGAAGTTGTCGCCGAGGGCGCTGTGCACGTGCGGCATCACCACGACGCCCCCCGAGCCCGCGAGCCGCATCATCTCGTCGGCCAGGAGACGCTTGTGCCAGACGTAGGGAAACGCATCCGCGAGCAGCACCGTCGAAAACGTGTCACGGCCGAACGGTAGTGGGTGGTTGGCGTCGCAGCAGACCGGGCCGCAGTCGGGCGATGTGAACCGTCTGGCCAGCCACAGCTTCCAGAAGTACACGTCGGCGAGGACCGTGCCCGGGACCAGGGTCGCTCCAGGGGGCTGCAAACCGGTGAGGACTCGGGTCAGATGACCCGAGCCCCCGCAGAGATCGAGCGTTCGGCCTTGCACGGGCCAGTCCAGCTGGCCGATCGCCCGCAGCAGCGCTTCGGCCGCCACGTAGGTCGGGTCGGTAAGGCGATACAGGAAATACGTGCCCTCGGCGTCGTCACACAGAAGCTCGAGGGCTTCGCGATACGTTGCGGCCTCCTGCGTGAGGAGCGCACGAAAACGCTCGCGGCGTCCCGGGTCGTCAGAGAGGCCCATGAGCCCGATCAAAGCCTCGTCGCACCGGCCCGCCTCGAGCGATTGCAGGGCATGCCGAGTCGTCTCGTCGGCAATCATTACGGGGATACCGGCGACGATAGGAAAAGCGCAGCACTCACAACCGAGCACACCCACCTCGATGCGGTCGCCCTCACGAACCAGCGCCTCGTTCTCGACGATCGAGAGGCGACTACCGCAGAACGGGCAGCGGAGGATGTCCAGGAGGCTCGCGTGCATGCAGTCAGTTGCTCAGAACAGCGGGGCGGCCCTGTCCACCAGATACGCGATGAGCCGCGTGGCCCGTTCGATCGGGCCGTTTGCCTCGAGCAGCTCCTGGCGGTCGGCAGGCTCGAGCGGCAGAGCGGCAGAGACCCCGTCGACGACGTCCTCGTCCAAGAGATCCGGGGGCGGCCGCTGTATTCCGGGCAGGGCGGAGAGCAGGGCACTCTCGAGTTGTCGTCGTCGCTGGGCCAGCAACGGGCGGTCGTCATCCTCGACCACCTCCGGGAGCGCTTCGACCTCGGCGAGCCGGTAGGGGCGACTCGTGTCCTCATTGAGAACACGAAACTTCACGAGCCCGTCCAGGACGATGTTGTAGCGCCCATCGGGCAGTCGCTCGACCGCGATGATTCTGCCAGCGCAGCCAACCGCGTAGATCGGCGGTCGTCCCTCGTACTCTGCTTCATGACCCGGTTGCAGCAATATCATGCCGATAATGCTGTCGCCCTCGAGCGCGTCGGCCACCATCGCGCGATATCGCGGCTCGAAGATGTGTAACGGCCGCGTGCTGTGGGGGAACAGCATGACGTCCTGGAGAGGAAAGACGGGAATCGTCGGCGGCAGCGTCGTGGATTCGACCGATCCGGCTTGGGCCCGGCCGGCACCCGGACTACACAAGACGGCGGTCAACGTGAACGCCCACGCCAGAGTCCCTGGCCTCATGTGTCGCCTCCCACCGTGATCGCGGTGCCAAATCGTTCGACGAAGGTCTCGCCGCGCGAACCGGCCGCCGCTCGCCGGAAGTGCTCGGTCCCGAGCAGCCTAGCCGCGTCTCGCTCACTCACGCATTCCAGCGCACTCCCGTCGAACTGTGTTCGGTGGCATCGTAGCGCGGCCAGCTTCGGGCGGGCAAACTCCCCAGCCTCCACGACCAGCGTCGGAGCTGGCGCCATCGACCCGAACGCATCCGCATCAGATACGCCGAGGATCGATCCCGGAGGCTCTTCACCGAGCGTGGCTTCGTTCGCGGCAGCATTCACGACGGCGCGCATCGTACCCGCGGGTATGCTCACATAGAACAGCGCCGGTCCCTCGGTGCCGAGCCCGGCGACCGCAGCGCTGGTGCGCTCGTGCACCGCGATGTGGTCCGGATGCCAGTAGAGGCCGTCTTCGTCGAACGTGACGACCACATCCGGCTGGAACCGATGGAGGGCGTCGAGGATGTCGGCCTCGAGCCGCGCGTCGCCCAGCCACGGCAGCATACCGTCCTCGTGGTCGAGCACTACGAGGTCGCGGATGCCGAGGACCTGCGCGGCATCCCGCAGCTCACCCGCTCGAGCGTCGCGCAGTCCCGCTTGGTCTTGCCCGGGACCATGCTCACCGTGCGTGAGGCAGAGCAGCGACACCCGGACACCACGAGCGGCGCATCGCGCGAGCAGACCGCCGCACGCCAGCGACTCGTCGTCGGGGTGCGCGAAGACCGCTAGAAGCGAGGCCCCGGTCAGATCATCGAGAGGCGCCGGCATGTCAGGCCGAGCGCTCGGCGGCGGAACGCTCAGTGACCAGTCGCCCATAGGTCTCGATATGCTCCGTCACCATGCGGTCGGGGCCGAAGCGCTCCACAGCCCGGTTCCGTACCCGGCAGCGGTCGAGCGCCAGCACGCCCGGAAGGCCATCGACGAGGGCGTCGAGCGAGTCGAACACTCCGCCGGTCACGCCGTCATCGACGATCTCGCCAGCAGCACCTCGCCCGAGCGCGGCTACAGGTGTGCCACACGCCATCGCCTCCGCGATGACGAGGCCGAAGGGCTCACTCGATTGCACTGGATAGAGCAGTGCTCGCGCCCCGCCGAGCAGCTTCACCTTCGCGGCGAGATCCACTTCGCCGGCGTACACGACCCGGCGGCCGTCGACCAGGGGCGCGACGACCTCGCGATAGTAATCGTTCGCCGCGGCGGCGAGCACGAGACGCAAGCCCGCCCGCCTGGCGACCTCGATCGCCTGCAGCACGCCCTTCCCTTCAGTGAAACGACCGAGAAAGACCAAGTAGTCTTCCGGCTCTGAGCGAAAAGCGAAGGTGGCCGCGTCCACGGCGTGATGAATCGTCCCCACAACGTTGAGCCCGTCCAGAAGCCGCGCCTGGGCTGTCGAAATGGCCACGAAGGGAGCTTCCGAATACCCGGACCAGAGTGCGATCTCGGGCGGAGTCGGCGCATGGTGCAGCGTGAGCAATATCGGCGTGGGTGAGAGCCGGGTGAACGCCAACGAGATGGGAGCGAACACCGCCTGATAGTGGATAACGTCGAATTGTGCAGCCCGCTCGACGGCGGCCGCGAGATTGAACAACTCGCAGAGTTCCCATGGCCAGAGCGAGGTGTCCTCGTGGTAACCGTGAGAGAACGTCGCGTGGAGTCTGGCCCTGGTCGTCGAAGATCCGCTCGCGAAGAGCGTGACATCGTGACCCGCGGCAACCAGGCCGTCGGTGAGCAGCGCGGTGACGGTTTCGACCGATCCGGAGCGCTCCGGCGGAATCGACTGAGCGACCGGCCCGACCACCGCGACACGCATCGTCATGCGCAGGCCTGCTCCAGAAACGCCGGCAGGACACGAGATGCGTCGAAAAATTCCTGGGCGATCTCGGTGGCGCCCCTCGCGTGGAGCGCATAGTCGCTTTCCAGTCGTTCGAGGCCTTCGCGCGCCTCCTCGAGGGTCGAAAACCCGATGAGACCGGTGCCCGACGGTATGTGGGCGCTCCAACCCGTGTCTTGTACGAGCGCGGGCCGCCCAGCCGCCAGGTAGCACTCCGTGCGGTCGCTGAACCAACCCGAGCGTCGAGCGACATAGGCGTGTTTGGCGATCCCGAACTCGGCCTTCGAGTCACGGATGAAATCACGATAGTCCCAAAGCGATCTGGATACGCCCATCGCTTCGATCGGCGACCAGCCATGCCGCTCGAGCAGCCCCATGGGACCGTTCACCGCGATCTCGAATCGCGCGGAGGTATGGGCCGGCAGCTCGATGAAGCGCGTGAACTCCCGATCCTTGTTGCCGTCGACGTCGGTGAAGCTATCGGTCTTCCAGGTCATGACGGTCGTGAAGCGGTCACCGGACGGCGCGTCTGGCGTGGTCCAGAGCTCGGTCACGACGGGCTGCCGGGTCGGGTGCCAGTCGAATCCACTCGTGGGCACGTCGCATGCCGGCGTTCCGATGTTCGCTCCGAAGGTGAACAAGCGGTCGAACCCTCGAAAGAACTCGACATACCAAGCCTCGCCCTTCGCGATCGCTAGTTGCGTGAACACCGGGTCGGAGTCGATGAACACCCGGCGGGGGATAGCCGCATACTCGTCACGCCAAAACCAGGAGCCGCCGGAGAGGTTCACGAAGAGGTCTGCCTCGGCACAATAGGCGCGCACGGCGTCCTTCGACAAACCGTGATAGGACCCGTCGTAGTTGATGAAGCTCCAGCGGTCGCCGAGACCGAACGGCTCGAGCGCTTCATGGATGTAGCGCGTACCGTAGCCAGGGTCGGTGGTGATCTCGTCGCGCTCGGGGTCGTAGATGCACTCGCCGGTGTCCTCGATGTAGAGGACCTCGTGCCCCAGCGCGCGTAAGCCGAGCAGATACATGAGCGAACACCAGGTGACGCCACCGAAGGGATACCGTGCGACGATACCGGCGAACACGATCTTCACGAAGTAACTCGCAGCAGCTCGTCGACGGTGCTCGCTCTCTCTAGCGATTCGCCCACGGATAGGCGAGCGCACATCTGCCGATAAAGGTCGCAGGTCGAGATCAACTCGTCGTGCGGTCCCTGTGCGATCAGCCGCCCACCGTCCAGCACGAGAATGCGCGTGGCGTCGCGGACCGTGGAGAGACGGTGGGCGATGACCAGCATGGTGTGGTGGGGGCGAAGCCGCCGCAGCGTGTCGAAGATCGCGCCTTCGGAGATCGCATCGACCGCGGAGGTCGGCTCATCGAGGATCAGAATCGGCGCCGCCTTCAGCAACGCACGCGCGATCCCGATGCGTTGGCGCTCACCGCCCGAGAGCGTCGCACCAGCCTCGTGAACCGGGGACTCGTAGCCCAGCGGCAGACGGGTCACGGTATCGTGCAGGTTGGCGCCTCGCGCCGCAGCCTCCACCTCGGCGTCGGAAGCATCGAGGCGCCCGTACCGGATATTGTCGGCGATCGTTCCGGTGAACAGCACCGGCTGTTGCGGAACCAGCGCGATCTGCTCGCGAAGCGATCGCAATCCGTACGCAGACACATCGATGTCGTCGATGAGGACACGGCCGGCGCCGGGCTCGAAGAACCGGGGAATCAGGCTGGCGATCGTCGTCTTTCCGGCCCCTGTGAGACCGACCAACGCCACCATCTCCCCGGGCCTGACCTGGAAGCTGATCGAATCGAGGATTTGACCCTGTTCGCCGTAGCTGAAGCTCACCGCATCGAAGCGGACATGGCCGGCAATGTCGGAAGCGTCGATCCCCGCAGGGTCGTCGAGAACTTCGGGGGTGAGCGCGAAGATCGCGCGGACCCGACGAGCGCTCGCGACGGCCTGCTGCAGGGATCCAGTCGAGTGGGCGATCGCCGAGATCGGGTCGTAGACCGCGGCGAGGTACGCGATGACGACGAGCAGGCTCCCCAGCGTCAACGTGCCGTTCAGGACGTGAAGTCCGCCGACGATGAGGACCAGCGCCGTGCCGGCGAGCGTGATGGCGGTCACCACGACCGAAAAGAGCGACTCCTGCCACGTGAGCTCGAGCCGGGCTCGCATGGTGTCGTCACCGGAGCTCGAGAATCGGGCCAGCTCGTGACGCTCCCGGGTGAAGCTCTTGACCGCGGCGACCGAGGAGAGAATCTCGAAGGCGCGCTCGATCAAACTCGCCTCCAAGCCCTTCACGTTCTCGGCACGGTCGAGCATGGTCCGCGAGTAAAAGCGGAGGCTCACGTAAAGAAACGGCGCCACCACGAGCGATAGCAGAGCGAGGGGCGCGTCCACCAAAACGAGGACCGCGAACATGATCGCCAGATTGAGGGTCGCGAGCGTCAGCGGGAACGCACCGCCGATGATCAGGTCGTCCACGCAGTGCGCGTCGGCATCGAGCCGGTAGACCGAATCGGCCGTCGGGGTGAGGAGGTGATGCCGCAGCGGGAGCGCCTGCAGGTGGGTCAGGAGCTTGCCTCGGAGCGTGTAGACGACGCGCTGGGCCACCCGCACCTGCATCTGAGTGTGAATCATGCGGGTCACTTCACTGGCGATCTGTATGAATAGACCCGCCAGAACGACCACAACGAGGATGGCCACCGCGCTTCCGGCGATCGCGGAGGGCGTGACGTCCGCGAGCGCCGCCGGGAGGGGAAGACCGCCCAGCACGTAGTCGACGATGACCTTGAGCGGCCAGGGTGCCAGCGCGGCCAAGCCGATCTCCAGGAGCGACAATCCGAAGATTGCCGCAGCCTGTCCGCGATACGGTCGCAGGAACCCGAGCGTCCAGGAGACGACCGTCACGAGAGCACCATCAGTCTCCGAACTCGGACACCACCGTGTCCGCGGACGGCCGGAGGGAAGGCACGCCCTTGGACTCGGCCGTCGTCGATATCGGCAGCCTCAGCAACCCGGCCGCGTAGCTCACCCTGTTGACCGCCTGCTCGAGTACCGCCGCGCCGCGGATCACCTGCCACGCCGCTCGTGCGCAGACGCCGGCGATGGCGGCCGCCGAGACGAGCAGCGTCACCGACGGCTCGTAGAGAAACATCGAAGCGCTCATACCGCCCGCCACCAATACCGCCGACGTCACGCCGCGGAGGGTCCCGACGAAGCTGGGCCGGAGCCGCGCCCGGACGCGGAACAGAGTGGCTCCGTGCTCGTGCTCCTCCACCAGTGTCCGCACGTGCAGCCACCCCCAGCGCCCGATTGCCAGGCTGAGATCCCGGTCGGGGCGCCATCCATCGTCGACGTCGACGCTCTGAGCCGGCCGGGAAGCCCGCAGGACTCCGACGAGTTCAGTCAGCAGCATCGTGTGCGAAACGGCGGACTCGCTCCAGAACGTACGCTCCGGCCCGGCGCGAGCCACGAGCCGCGCAGCGGAGATCACGTCGCCGAACGCCGGCATCGACGACTTCCACGGATGCCGAGTCATGTGCTTGGGGGCGACCGCCGCAGGCCTTGACAGTCCGAGAAGCCTGCCCCTGAATCGAGCCAGCGGCTGGAGCAGATGGAGCCACGCGATGAGCGCTCGATACAGGAAGCGACTCTGTCGCCCGGACCATCGTCCTATGGCGGGCAGGCCGTCGAGGCTGGACCGCCAGCCACACAGAGCGCAACGCGTGATGGTGATCACCCAGCCCAGAATCCCCGCGATCAGGGGCAGCCACGCGGCGTCCATGCCCGCCAGCGGGCCAAAGACGCCGATGAGCAGCAGGATGAGCGAGACCCCCATCCACACCGGCGAATGCGGCAGATAGTGCCAGCCGTGCGATTGCGTGCTGTAGACCGACGGAAACGCCGCGGTACCCCAGACGCCCGTGTTGACCCGCCGCGCGGCCGCCGTGCGCAGGAAAGGAAGCGGGCTGTAAATGCGCCCGCGCCACAGCATTTGGCCGCCCAGAAACTTCTCGGGATGATGCGCGTCGAGCCACGCCTCGCCCTCGCCGTACCCGACCTGCTGGCCCCAGAACGCTCGCACGCTCGCACGTCGATGATGCCAGACCAGCGCCGACGGCGCGAAGCCGATTTCCAGTTTCTTGGCCTGGAGCCGCCAGCAGATGTCGACGTCGTCGCCGGCCCGGACATAGACCGGATTGAAGCCGTCGACGGATAGCAGGGCCTCCCTTCTGAACGCCATGTTGCAGCCCGGCACATGCTCCGCGATCCGGTCGTCGAGCATGACGTGGATCGGGCCGCCCGGGGCTCGAGCGACACACTGCGACACCCACGGGTCGTCCGCCGGCACGACGTTCGGACCGCCGACTCCGACCACATCGGAGGCGAGCAACGGCTGGACCAGATAGGTCAGCCAGTCGGGATCAACTCTGACATCTGCGTCGGTGTAGGCGACGATCTCACCGGTCGCCGCCGCGAGTCCGGCATTCCGGGCCGCGCTCAGGCCGCCGTTGGGCAGGTCGATCACGCGGACACCGGAGTACCCTCTCGCAATGTCCCCCGTCGTATCGATCGATCCATCGTCGACCACGATGACTTCTGTGTCCGGATAGGTCAGTTCGCCGAGCGACGTCAGACACTCCGCAATCGTGTCTGCCGCGTTATACGCGCAGACCACCACGGACACTCGGGGCCAGGTAGCTCGCTCGCAGGAGGGAAACGGAGCGCTGGCGAAGACCCGCTGCACGGCGGCGAGCGCCGGCTTCGCTCGTCGCGCCTCATCGACCAAGCCGAAGGCCCAGTCGTCGACCGTCCGACCTCCACGCCACCACTCGTCCGTCCAAGAATAGGCCACTGCCCCGCACGCGCCCTCGGCGAAAGCCGTTCGCAGATGGGTCGCGGTGATGCTTGCCTGGCCATCGAGGCCCTCTCGTAGGCTGTCCCCCCCCGCTTCCGCCAGCAGCAGGGGGCGGTCTCCCGCAAGATGCTGGAGACGCGCGAGGTAGCCGCGGAGCTCGGTCTCTCGATGGAGATAGACGTTGTATGCGAAGACGTCGAACGCATCGAGTTCGAGGTGCTCGGTAGGCGGGAAGTTCACATAGGTCAGCAGGCTATCGGGTGCCGCGGTCTTCACATCTTCGTACAGCTCACGCAGGAACCGCTCGATCCTTCGGTGGCCGTGCCAACGGACGATCCCGGCAGGAATCTCGTTGCCGAGCGCGAAAAGCAGCGCCGCGGGATGCGCCGCCATGCGGCGCACCTCGGCGGTAGCATCACGCCTGATCTTTCTAGTGAGCCTTCTGTCGTCGAGAAATGGGATGTGTTGCGGCCAAGCGAGTCCGATCATCATCCGGAGGCCGTGCCGAAGCGCGGCATCCAGCAATGCTGGAGGCGGGGGCGTGTAGGTGCGGACCGTGTTGATGCCAGCGGCGGCCATCAGGGAAAAGTCTTGCTCGACGCGCTCCGCAGATGGGAACTGTGCGCCCTCGCCGTCCGGAGCGAACGTCCCGTAGGCAACACCCTTGATCAGGACACGACACCCGTCCACCTCGAGGAACTTCCCATCCACCCGAGGGGGGCGCTTCACTTCTTCCACCGGTGTACTAGTCCGCTGAGGCGTGCTGAGAGATCATGTCCATCAGCCAGTGGCCGGAGCGGTCCACCTTGGCCTGGACATACCGCAGGTTGTGGCGGTTGATGCCCCCGTAGAGGGGCGTTCGCTGCACCACTTGGATGCCGCAGCCCTCTACCGCCGCCACCTTATGGGGGTTGTTGGTGAGGAGTTCGACTCGCGTGATGTCGAGGTGGCGGAGGATCGCAACGCCCGCGTCGTAGAGCCGCTCGTCGGCGCCGAAGCCCAGCACGCCGTCAGCGTCCACCGTGTCCAGACCCTCCTCCTGAAGCGTGTAGGCGCGCAGCTTGTTGCCCAGTCCGATACCGCGGCCCTCCTGGGCCAGGTATACCAGGACGCCTCCACCTCGACTCTTGAAGTGGCGGAGGCTCTCACGGAGTTGCTCCCCGCAGTCACAGCGCAGGCTGCCGAAGAGGTCGCCCGTGAGGCATGCCGAGTGGAGTCGAACCGGTACCGGATCGGGCCAAGCCTCGCGGGGACCGATCAGGACCGCCACGTGCTCCTGGAGCCCCCA
>Ga0066376_10000132_pt1 | contig 62503 bp, 47 predicted proteins | sample Knorr_S15_td_Bot_FD_77009 | JGI IMG/M metagenome (GOLD analysis project Ga0066376, IMG submission 77009) | Marine microbial communities from Southern Atlantic Ocean transect - Knorr_S15_td_Bottom_ad_5009_LV_A | ecosystem: Environmental > Aquatic > Marine > Oceanic | place: Southern Atlantic...
ATAAATGGCCAGAGCATCATGCCGAAAAAAGTGTAGATTATCATTACCCCAAGAATCGAAAAAGCCAGAGCAGAAACATATCTCAAAGGAGCATCGCCGATTACGGAGAGCGTACCTCCATAGCCGAGAAAACCTAGAATAATCATCGATAGCATCACTCCTCCGCCAACGACAATCCCGATTCCCCTAGTGCTAAGTTCGATTTTTTCGACCGTCACCTTTCCAAATTTCGACGAAATAAAAGCCATAAAGCCGATAAGTCCCCCGGCTAAAACCGCCGACTCCATTGTGATAATGCCCTTGATTTGCAAAATCGAACAAAGGGAAATTCCGGCGAGAATTGCAAAGCCAGGATGTATCGGTTTTCCAGACAGGTCCCATCGTTTGATCAGGGATTTTTCATTTCCTTCTGAGCGATTGAAGTAATAGCACAAAAAAATCACTGCAACAGCAGCATAGATGGCGATACCAACCTCCTGATATGCGCGGCCAGTGGAAAAGATGAAAGTCGGATAAATGGAGACTAATGCTGCCAATCTGATGCTAATCATCCCTGCGATAGCAATCAGAACGATCATTTGCAGAGCAGATTGTATTCTGACCATCGACTCACTTACAGAGATAGGGCTAGAGACTATTCCCCCGTCATTTGCATCGCTTGCATGTGGGTCATCTGGCCGGGTATGACCCCACGGCAGTTCACCATCTTCATTTGCAGCCATTCGCACGTGGGTGTCGAGTCCGAGATCACTGGTGAGGACAACGATTAGATTGAGTACAAGGCCGATAATAAGAAGTCGTTGCCAGAAACGCTCGTCCTTGAGATTGAGCCACTCCATGTTTCACTCTCGGGCAGCGCGCTGTTCAACCCTTTCCCCTCGAAGTAGAGATAGTGATAATCAGAAACTGAATAATGATGTCTGTTCACTATCTCTGACCGGCTTACTCCCTTGCATCGCTTCAAGAGCTTTATCGACGCGACCGGGTGAAAAATCTCTCTCCTCAATTAAAAAGCGTTTAAGCCCAACGATATCTACCTCTCCAAGTTGTAACTCCTCCTCACTAAAATCGTTGACCGGGTGATCTAGGAAAACCATACGAATCAAATCCAAGCGTTCAGGTACCTCCTTGTCCTTAGCTGCACAAACCTCTTCAATCGTGCCGAATTCCTTGATTAATTTCAAGCCGGTCTTCGGCCCAATGCCCTTGATTCCCGGGTGGAAATCAGTGCCAATCATTATTCCGAGGTCAACCAATTGTTCTCTCGATAAATCGTTTTCAGCAAGGAGTTGCTGTAATTCAATGCGTTGAGCGCGGATGATTCGTCCATAGCGTTTTGAGCCGGCCGAAGTCAAATTACGTACCATGACCGGTGACCCGTAAAGTAGGGCATCCCAATCCTGAGTTGCCACTACATCCAGTTGACCATTTGCTGCCATGACCGCAGCCTGTGCTTCACCTTCGGCCTTTGCACGAAGCGCAGGAATCCCCATTAAACGCAGCATTTCAATGCTTTCTTCAACCATTTCCGGAGTATAACGGATACAGCGTTGAGCCATTTTTTGAGCTAATTTAGTATCACCATCCTCAAGTGCTTGCTCCCAGATTTCTCTGGCTTCTTGACTTCGCGTCTTGCGCTCGGCAATGGTATCATCTTTGAGTTCGGGATGCTCACCATCAAAGATGAATACCGGTTTCACTCCCTTTTCTACCAAAGCCGATGCACGTGATAGAAAACCCATCAGGTGTGAAACAGTTTTCCCATGTCTATTGCGCAAGGGCATGCCATCACCGGTTGCCGATAGGTCACGAATCGTGGTTAAGAATTGAAAAGCCAGTAAAAAAGCATCGATACCGACTCTTTGACCAGCCAGTTCCTCCATCGTGATGTCTTCGGGATTGGATAGATCCTTCAGGTTGCAGCCCATACCCTTCGCTTCCGGTCACGGCATGTAAGTATCACGGCCTTGATGCGAAGAGGTGAATAGCACGAGGCAGACCAAGGAACATGGTCGAAGCCATTGTCGTGTTCACAGGTTGGCACCCCGAACTAGCACAGGCTGAATTTCATGCAATGTGCCCAAAAGCCAGTATCAAAATCACAGATTCACCGCGAATCATAGTTGTGAAAGGTGATGTTGGTATCGATGCTATATCTATTCACTCTTCGGCCGAAGGTCTGTTATTTGACGGTGGAGTCTTTCGATTCACCAGCCAACGAGAATGTGTTGATCGCATCAATTCATGGATTAAAACGCCAAGTGGATCAGTAGCGGTACGCGCTTGGCGCCACGAGGGAAAAATCCCAGATTCATCATTAAGTCAATTGCAAATAGATGTTGGAGCACACCTTTTTGCCAGCGGCTGTAAAGTCGATTTAGAATCACCGGTCAACACTTTGGCTATAATAATCGATGGTAAATCTGGCTTGGTCGCATTCGGTTGGTTGCACGGTTCATGTCCTGATTCCAAAGGCTGGAGTTCTAGAGCAGCCAGCAAGCGTCCATTCTTCAAACCGGTCAGTCTCGAACCACGTCTTGCTCGTTGCGCGGTAAATCTCGCCTGTGGTGCTAGGCATGGAGCCTTCATCGATCCAATGTGTGGAACCGGAGGATTATTGATCGAAGCGGCTGTGATTGGAAGAGATACCGTTGGTCTCGACATCGAGGGGCAAATGGTAGATGGTAGCAAAAGGAATCTGAGCCACTTTGGTTTGAAGGCAGAGGTGGTCGAGGGCGATGCTACCATTCATTTGTTCGAGAAGCAAATCGCTGGAATCGCCGTAGACCCCCCTTATGGTAGAAACTCCCAAGGTAATGCTGATAACGAGGTCTTGATGTTAGCGATGCTCTCTAATCTGCGCTCACAAGTCAAGGCTGGCACCGGGCTTGTGATGATTCTGCCAGTGATTGAAGGGGTGGTAGAAATTCCACCGTTATCGTTATGCGATTGGAAAATTGAAACGCAATTCGATATTCCAGTCCATGCTAGTCTTGCGCGAAAACTCATTCTTGCCCGAGCCTCTCCTCGAGATTGAGCAAGCGAATCGCATCCTCTTCCTCAGGCTCATCAAAGGCGTATAGGTGGGGGCATAGTTCATCTAAAACAGCCTGATCCTCTTCATTCAGCACGATTGGATAGGTGGTACAACCCATCGGTCGAGCCTCATAGACTGTGCAGAAACCCGGTGCGGTTTTCTCTGCGGAATCGGTGGCGAGAAAGACACAGGCCTTGGTGGTATCATTATTCAATAATCGACGAATATTGTCATCATCTTGAAAACAAAACTCATCCTCTTTCATACCGGTACGGCGTGATAAACGAGCTGCTTCAGAGGCGGTGATGGGCATGGTGGTCTCACGGCAACAGAAACTACAGCCCTCGGTAATACAGGGTAGTGCGCGTGCCATGCCTATCCGAGAACAAGCGCGGTATTGAAGAGGGGGGATTGACCGCAGGTCAAATGGGCAATTAGGGTAGTCTGGATATCCTTCCGGCTTTCGGAGCCGGGGACGTGGGTTCGAATCCTGCATTGCCCGCTTCGAATCGCTTCGAAATCTCAGCGCAAGGTTCCCTACCCCTGATGTCTTTTGGCAATAAGCACGATATGGCATCAATAGATTAATCGGTTTCAGCACTATCTTCAAACCGCAGGTGTTCAACGCTGTTCTATGGGGCGGCGTACACACGCGGGAGTCATCGTCCTCCTATTGATTCTCACAACTCTGTCCGGATGTTTTGGTGCAGAGGAATCCGCAAAAGAGATAACAGCATCATATTATCCCGATATCTATGATCGCCATACGCTTGATTGGAACACCAGCCACACTCACAGTTTTCTTCTGAATCCTGGCCCTCATCACGCTTTGGATGTGCAAGAAACCACCATCGAGGTTGACACAACGGGCGTCTGGGAGGGTGGCCCCAATTCAGCCGATGTCCACCTCTCCTATTGGTTGCCATCGAATACTCAAGAAGGTGAACAAGTTCCCATAATCGCTGTCGTTAGCCCCTATTTCTCATATGGCCAACCAGGCGACGAATCAACTCCAACCAACATTGTCGGAGGCGGAAGAGGCGAATTTATCTACGACAATTTCATCCCACACGGATACGCCTTTGCTCAGGTTGCAGTGTTTGCAACAGAAGATAGCACAGGCTGTTTTGATTACCGTGGAGATGGCGAAGGCCTCAGTATCCATACTGCCGTTGAATGGCTCGGTCAGCAAGAATGGAGTAATGGTAATGTAGCCATCTACGGAAAGTCCTACGAGGGCGCAACCGCCTGGGAAGCAGCCGCACAAGGTAGCTCACATCTGAAGACCATAGTTCCCATTTCGGGAACCACTGCATTAGGTCCACTTCTCTACAAGAACGGTAGCGCCGAAGCCCGTAGCCAAGTCATGCACAGCAATTATGGGGGCAGCATCCTCGATTACGATGGCGACGATATCGATAATATGTGTGCTGATGTATTGGAAGGATTCCTTGCGGGACCCACCCGATATGGTCTAGGTGAATTGGATCCATATATGGACAACTATTACGATGAGCGCAGTCATATTGACAAAGCCCTCGGTAAGTACAATGGCAGCATCTACTGGGTTCAAGGACTACAAGATTGGAACGTCGATCCGCACCAAGTATTCGGTGGACCACCTGGAACCAATTGGTATCAAGAATATATCGACAATGGTTACGAAGTTGCAGGTATGATCGGTCAATGGGAACACAACTACCCAGATCAATGGACGAAGCACAATGCCCAAGATTCAGGGTATGGAGGGGAAGCCATTCACAATATGACTCGTTGGGATTGGGCTCAAGATTTGTTCGAATGGATGGAGTATTATCTTAAGGGAATAGGCCCGAAACCACCTCTTCATACTCAAGTACAACGCAATGATGGACAATGGCGAATTGAGGAAACTTGGCCTCCCCAAGACATTGAATGGCTAAATGTGGAAATGGGAGCGTGTGAAGTTACGAACTCTTTTGTGTCAGGATTACCTGTGGTCGGAGGCGGCACTCCTCAAGGTTCAGTACAAGTTAATTGTCCTCCTCTAGATGAACTCAATGACATACATATTGCAGGATTAGTAAGATTCCACCTTGAGGCAATACCATCTTTTGATGGCGGTCAAGTCTTTGTTGAAATGCGCGCCCAGACGCCCGAGGGCGGGGAAATACGCATTGGCCATGCAACAATGGATATTCGATATCACGAGGGCGGATATGATGCAAAGACCGTCATACCAGGTGTGCAAGTTACCATGTTAATGGAATTCCAAGCGATTGATGCAATCATACCTGCAGGGTCCGAAATCTATCTACAGATAAGCGATACAGGTGAGGACTATCTAGCACCTGCTTGTGGTAATTTATGCACAGTTCACGTAATACCATCAGTCTCAATATTCCAATTGCCGATTATACACCGAGATGGTAGCAGCGTTCTTATCACTCCACAACCAGTGGAGTAGCACGCCATCATAGGGTAATACGGTTCAATGTTCCATCTGACAATAATCGCGAAACACTGGCATCAAGTCAATCTTCTAAGAATCAACACCAAAATCAGTAATGCAATTATTGCCATCGAACCATCAATTGCTAGGTCTGTGGTACCAGAATAGCGATCGGAGAAGGGCATAGGATCAGCAGAATCACCAACCCCATCACCATCTGAATCCTTGTATTCATTGGCGTCATCGGGAAATAGGTCATAGAAATCAGCAACCCCGTCACCGTCGCTATCCTTTACCGCCTGTGGGTCATCGGGAAAAGCATCTACTTGGTCAGCATAGCCATCGCCATCGCGGTCGGAGGAGAATTGGGCATCGGTTGGAAAATCATCGCTATTATCGCCAACACCATCGCCATCGAAATCCTCCCATTCACGCAAATCCTCGGGAAAGACATCTGCATTATCGCCGTGACCATCACCATCAGTGTCATTCCATTCATTCACATCATTTGGAAAGGCATCTGCATTATCACCGACTCCATCACCGTCTTTATCGTTCCATTCACTGGCATCTTCAGGAAATGGGTCAGCATTATCGCCCACTCCGTCAGCATCACTATCATTCCATTCAGAATCATCGTCTGGAAAGACATCATCACTATCAGCCCAACCATCGCCATCACTATCGGGACATCCAGGTAGAGGGTGAAGAGATGTGCCAAATATATCTGGACACGCATCTGAATTATCGCCAGTTTGGTCGCCATCTCGGTCATCCCATTCGTGTGGGTCATCTGGGAACGCATCTGAATTATCGCCAACTCCATCCAAATCAGAATCACTCCACTCCTCTGGATCATAGGGGAAGGCATCTGAATTATCGCCGACACCATCGCCATCAGAATCGCGCCATTCACCAGCATCTGTAGGAAAGGCATCTTCCCCATCTTGATAGCCATCATCATCGCTATCAGCATCGAGGGGATCGCTTCCTGCAGTAGCCTCATCTTCATCTGAAAGGCCATCATTATCATCGTCATCATCCTCTGAATCGACACAACCATCACCGTCGGTATCCAATTCGATTCCACCGAGCACACCCTTTGGACAAGCATCCTCAAAATCGAGAAGGCCATCGTTATCATCATCGTTATCGGTAACATCGATACAACCATCAGCATCATGATCTGAACCTGCTGGGTCTTCAGGACACGGGTCGACATCATCGTTCAGACCATCATCATCGCTATCGCGTTGACTTGGAGCACAACCATTTTCATCGGCGATTTCAGCAAGAGAGGTTTCATCACAGTAATCGTTTCCATTGGCAACGCCATCACCATCATCATCGCGTTGTTGCCAACTACAACCATCTTCATCGACTATTTCATCACCGGTCCATTCACAGAGATCATCACTATCGGTAATCAGATCACCATCTCTATCTGGCAGGCCGACAAGGCTGTTGGCAAAATCACCGATGGCAGCGTGCATTGTCGCAGTAGGATGCGCCTTGTCGAAGTAGAGATATTCTTCGACATTACTTACGACAGGGTCGCCGGAATTGCAGATTGGCAACGGCAGAAGGCTACCCGTAGAACTGCATGCAGGATCAATTGTATTGCTAATACCAAGATGAACTGCATTATTCACGATTTGGCTAAAAAGAACGTGAGTATCTAATAATTGCACTTCGATATTTAATGAAGAAACCAGATCGGCAACGGCCGTTGCTAATTTCTGATTATATTCGATTACATCAGCCGCGATTTGTGCTTGCTCGTTAGCACTGCGAGATTGTACCTCTGGTGTGGTTTCTAGCGGAGGAAGATTTGGCACTAGAAATTGGGTAGCCCCGGCTTCAGCCAGCGTGGTGATGTGTGAAGCCATATTGGCACTTATGGTCTCGGGATTAGCGCTACCATATAGGAAATCATTACCACCAGCCCACAGAACCACCAATTCATCGCTGGCGATATTACTTTGTACATTTGTAAGATAGGAATTGATTTGAGCCCCGACATTTGGTAGGATGAAATAACTGTAGCCTTGGCCGGTTTGGCTACCTCCAAAGGCGCGATTATCACCAACTTGTGTGCCTGTTCCTCGAGTGGTATTGATGCCCATCGCATCTGAGAAATGTTCAATCCAAACCGGGCCGTTTGAAAATCTACCATTCCAGTAAGGAGGGACATCAGGTGTATTGATACTGTCCTTGGCATTACCCATATCAGAGAGGCTATCACCGAAAACCAAGATATTAGAGGCATATGGAAGAATGGAATTATGCAAGACGACAAATTCGCCATTACCTTCTGCAATCAGGCTTCCATCTTTTGACAGTAAAACATCTACAGATACGAATCTTTCTCCACTGAAGAACGACTGAAATTGAAAGGTCTTTGTGGTATATGTAGCACTTTGTTGCCAAGTCTCATTCAGGGTGATGAGAGTTCCGCTATCATCGCTGAGTTGAATGATGATATCGTGTACCACGCCATATTGGGCGCCAGAAATGGTCACATCTATTTCAACGATATCATCTGAAAACCAGATTCTATGATCGAATAAGACCTCGATTTCACTGGCTCTTCCATCAGCCGAACTGGTTAGAGAAACCAAAGGCAAGCAAAGTAGTAAGACCACCAGCAGGGTTAGGCGCACGGTGTGCATCCTACACCGCCACTACATCTTGGTTGTGGCGAGCCGTCAGTTCGGAATAAATGAAAATGATAAAACTTCTTTTTGATTGGAATAGATGTTCAACCAAGGATTAAGTGATATTCAGTATCGTATCATCGCCCGAAATTTTAGAAGCAATGGAGATTGATGATATCAATATTATCCCCTATTCCAACAGTGGACGATTTCTTCACCCCAGACTTGATTCTCGTTTTGAGTAAGTTTTGCAAGGTCAAACTTTACTACGACCGGTTGTTTATGAATCACATCGGATTTGACCAATAAGAACTCGTCGACCAAATCTTGCTCGAGGAAATGGGCGATGGTCGTCGGACCGCCTTCTACCAATAGATGTTGAACTTCCATATCACCGAGCATATCGAGTAACCTTTGCAAACCATTGAATTCATTTTGCAGCAACATGGTCTTATTACTATCATTGAGTAGAATAGCATCTTCTGGGATTTTAGAGTTTGGATCTATCACCAATCTCAAAGGTTGCCTTTCGCAATCGACGTGACGAATAGTGAGCGAAGGATTATCGCGAATCACGGTATTCACCCCAACCAGTATCGCATCACAATCACGCCTTAACTCGTGCACCTTCACCAGACATTCCTGTGAGGTAAAGCGTTGAGAACCCTCAGCAAGATCGTCGACACTGCCATTGGCATCCACTGCGACCTTGATGGTTACAAAGGGTCTTCTGTGTTCGCACCAATGTAGGAAATAACGCATTTGTGCTGCTGCTTCTTTTTTACAAAGTCCACTTCTAACCGTGATGCCCGCTTCTTCAAGTACGACTGTACCCTCCCCTCTAACATTGGGATTTGTATCCTCATGAGCGATGATAACCTCTGAGATACCAGCCCAGAGCAAGGATTCAGTACAAGGGGGGGTGCGACCAAAGTGATTACAAGGTTCAAGGGTTACATAGGCGATACAGTCATTGGTAGAAATCCCTTTTTGTTCGGCATCATGAATCGCCATCTGTTCTGCGTGTAGTCCGCCCAGATGATCGTGCCAACCCTCAGCAACTATTTTGCCATCCTTGACGATGACACAGCCGACCAAGGGATTTGGTGAGACTTTACCGCGTCCACACTCGGCGATATCGATAGCTCGCTGCATACGAGTGCGGTCCTCTTCACTCCACTGCATGGAGCATTCGAGGGGCTTTCCTATCATGACATCTTCCATCACAATGGATATGCTCTTGAGGTTACCAGCCTCTGCCTGTACATGGTCGAGATTCACTGTATTGTCAATCCAGCCAGCCGCGATGGCAATTGTGGTAAGCGTTGGCCGCATATCGTCGAGCAATTAACTGCGGCCGGATTCACGGTTCACGCCCAAATCACCAAGCAGGTAGGCCACGCAGGGCATCTCGCATGGGATCTACGCCAAAGAGGGGTTAGTGACCTAATCGTGGCAGTTGGTGGCGATGGCACTACCCACGAGGTGGCCAGCGCTTTGCGCGGTAGCGACATTCCGATGGGGATTATCCCTTATGGTTCTGGCAATGATTATGCTATCACTCAGGGGATTCCACGCGATGATTTATCGGCGGCGATTTCGATTCTAAAAGACGGTGTCGACCGTCGCTGTGCAGCTTGGCGTCTGGAGGGTTTTGCCGCTGAAGCGACCAAGGATTATCCCGCGCCTCAAGCCAATGTTTGGGATGGAGAGCCCGAGCGTGAAGGAACCGTGGTTCGTTGGGTTTTCTTGGAGAGTGATGCTGGTATTACCAGTGCGGTAAGCAGGGCGAAATTAACCCGAGCCAAGTGGATTAAAGGCAATAGCAAATACACCTATTTGGGTATTACGACAATTCCGTTTTGGCCTCGGCGCAAAGTGTGGTTGAAACTCGATGACGAGGATGCGGAGATAGTTGATCTGACTATGTTCGCCGCTACAACTGGCGAGACCTTTGGCGGTGGTTACAAGGTATGTCCAGGGGTTTCACCAGTCGATGAAAAGGGTAGTCTCGTCTTCGTTCCGCGCTTATCTCGACTGAGGATGTTAGGTCTGATGGGACCGGTAAAAAAGGGCAAACACATCGGCAAGTGGGGGATTTTCCAACGATCTGTTAATCGAATCGAGATAAAGCCAGTGAATAAGGAGAGGGTTGCTCAAGACCGACCATTCGGTAAAGCAACCTGGGTACAAGCCGATGGTGAGCCGTGTATCATTGCACCAGCTACTCTCGAATGGCAGCGTGATCAATTATTGGTACGCGGAGCAGTAGAAGTCGACTGGGCTTAGAGGGAGAAGTCCTCAAAGTCATCATCTGCAACCGAAGGTGCACTTCTTTTTGCCGGTGCTTTTCTCTTTGGTGGCCCCGAGCCTCTGGTTGGCTGCGAACGAGGCTGGGGGGGCCCTCCGCCTCTTGGTTCTGCTTCACGGGATGGCGGCGCGGGCGAAGCGGCTCGCTTTTTGACGGTCTTACGCCTTGTAGGTTTCTTTGTTACCGCAGGAGCGGGTGAACTTGCGCCAAAGGATTTCGATGCCGATGCAGAGAAGTGTGAGGTTGGCTCGGCACGGGTTCCCGGTGCAGATGTGACCGCGCCACCCATCGTCCCGGTAACTACCGGCCCTGAATCTACAACTGACGTGGTCGATACGCTGACGGGTTCTGGCGCTGACATCGATGTTGCACTGTCAGTGACGGTGACCCCTCCGCCCGATACTTGGACATTGCCTCCGTCGATAGGACTGCTTGAGAGTATATTGTCGAGGCTAAATCCTGCGAGTGCAGGGGCATCTTCAACCTCGGTTTTTTTGCTCTTTTTCGATTCTGGCTTCTTACGAATTTCAAAGTCGCTATCATCTTCGCGTTTATCAGAGAAACCCTCTTTCTTTGCTCGACGAAGGTCTTCCTTCATCTCTTGAGCTTTTGCGAATCCTTCACGTCCAAGCAGGGTTTGCGCAGTTGATTTAGCACCGTGAAGGATTATCATATTGGAAACGATATACGCACCGACTCCACCACCGATACCTACTATCATGAAGAAGAAGATGAAGCCCCACTTACCCAGATAATCAACATCACCGAGAGCCCATTCATCATCATCATTTCCATTTTGGCTGACAACTCCACTCTCGAGTTCAATCTCGGTGACATAGACGTGATATTTGGCAACCTTATCGGTAGAGACACTACAATCGTCCTCGATAATTGCGGTGACAAAAGAATCTGAACTTGAACTGGTATTGACTAATATCCAGCCGGTAATGGTCGCTGCTTGATGTAGGCTTTCGATGGCGTTGATATTATCCAATATGTTTTCCGATGAAGGAATAATGCCGATGATGAAGAAAGTAGCACCTTCTTTGGTCAAAGGGTCAGCACCAGCACCTGCCTTGGAATTTGGCCGTGTAGGGGCGATCCAGTCAGGGATGTATACCTTGGGCCCCATCCCTTCTTCCATCTCTGCAGCAGCATCGAAATCCATCGTTTGGATGGCAACCGCTCCAGCTACACCAACATCTCTTCCATCCTGAAGACTATCATCATGAGTCTCATAAATCACCGAATCTGCAAGATAACCAGTAAAGGTAATTTTTTCTCCACCTTCAAATAATTCGGTGCTGCGGTTTTGCGCACTGGTATCGCAGCCCATTATCTGAAACGGGCCTCTGGCTCCAGAATACTTATTCATTCCCGAATTGATAGTGACATCATTACCTTCTCTGGTAATTTTCATTTCATCGGTTCCAGTGCCCCAATCAGCAGTTGGTGCAGCAGTGCATCCAACCAATGACATACTGGCGAGAACGAGGATGGCAAGCAGTGGTAAGGTGCGCCCCATGTTCTCCACAGGGAGCCTTCACTTTGAGAAGGCTTTGCTTGTAAGCCAAGACAAAGGTCATCAAAGGAAGTCGCCACGACCGGCTCAAGCGGAGGTCGCATAGTCTGGTATTGCGCCGGCCTTGAAAGCCGGTGGTGTAAGCCACGGGAGTTCGAATCTCTCTCTCCGCGCCACCGTCAGCAGTTACTATCATGGCGCTTGAGAGAGAGATTCAGATCCAGCCTGAACTGTACATTTGTAGCAATTCAACTATTCAGTTGCGATTGATTATCAATCTTCACGGGAAGTGGCAATAATCGCCAAGCCAAGCGCAGAAGCGATTATCGCAAAAGTAAACCCAGGCAATCCCGATTCTCCGGAATTTGTTGCGATATCGATTACCGCAACCCCTTTTGCAACCATATGTACGTCTGCTACAACATCAGCCACATTCCAATCCGAACCAGACCAAGCGACCATCGGCTTGAAATCATCGTCGAGAATATAGGTCATGGTACTATGTCCTACTGCGTAATTGTCAGGGTCGATGGCGAAAACAGCAGGTGCGGGAATATTTGAATCGGCGGTGGAATTTGGTGCCCAAGCGATGTAGGCCTGATCGACCAAGGAATCCATCCCAACAGAACTCTCGACCCAAGTATTATTTTCCATATCCCAGGTGTGTAATTGCCACCACCAAGACCAATCTTCTGATGATTCGTTGTCGATCGATTCCATGAAATGCCCCCACTCCGAATCGGGAGTACTGAAGTTTACTCCTGCTGAATCCAATACCGAAGCAGTCATGTGCCAGCCACTGATTTCCGGCAAGGCTACGCTTTCATTGCTACCATTTGGATAAACTAAGGTAATACTAGCATTTTCATCGATTGGCACAGGAATTTCAGAGTCTGCAGTATTATTTGGTGCGAATGCTAAGATCGAGTGGTTAAAGGCGTTGATATCATCCAAACCTACCGTGCTCGCCAGCCAGGTTGAATTGCTTTCATCCCAAGTGTGAACCTCCCACCACCACGACCAATCTGAAGGCGAATCAACCCCATTGAATCCATTAGCGAAGTGGCCCCACGTAGTTGAGATATTGAGTGACCAATTCGCTTCATATGCTGCCGCTTCAAGCAGATGATAGCCACTGGGCTGTACCTCGTATTCATTGGCTACACCACTTTCATTGACGATGATTACACCCATTCCATCCATCTCTTCATGATTATGCTCATCGTGATTTATTTCTTCGTGGTTATCATTATCCTCTGGCGGAAGTTCTTGTTGTTCCGCTTGGACGATGAATGCATCCCAGACCGGTTCAACTACAGTGATATCTCCAGTTAAGTGTGGCCACTCGACTCCATGGGTGGTCATATATGCGGATAATCTCTCTGGAGTATCGTATTGGGGGTCGACCGAAATCGATATAAAATTCACTTTGAGCGAATCATCGATATCGGTTTGTAGCGATTTCAGTTTTTGTGTGATAATAGGGCAGGTATCTACGCAGCGTGTGAATATAAAAGAGACGACGATTGCATCACCGGTCAAGGTGTGGAATGAGAAATTCTCTCCATTTTGGTCTACCAAAGTGAAATCAGCGACCGCAGGTCGACCCAATTGACTACCTTTGTATTCAGCGCCGGCTGCACTTGGAATCGCTGAGACGAGTAGTACTAGGGCGAATAGAATCGCCTTTGTCTTCATGACTAGGCGAAATAACCTTTCCATATCAATGGCTCGCAAGGATAATCGATGTAGATTTCATCAATTGGTCACGTAAGCGTAATCCCAATTCGGTGAGCACCATGCCGGAAGTCCGAGAATGCTGTCGGGATTGGAAAGACCAATCCCCCACAGCATCAATACCACGAACGAGATGGGAAATAGTGCGGTCATAGTGTAGACCACCGGGTCGCCCTTCAAATGCATGAAGAATGCCGCGATTCCATAGGCTTTGATAATGCCAACACCGATGAGAATCGTCCAGACGATTTTCAGGTCGATGGAGCCTCCAAAGAAGACGGCTGCGACCTCGACAAATGTAAACAGTATCAAAACCAAGAAGTTCCAGAAGTAGATATCTTTGCCCATTATTTTTTCATGTCCCATATTTCATCACCTTTCAATATAGATAGAATGCTGGGAAGATGGCTACCCAAGCCAAATCCACAAAGTGCCAATAAAGTCCGAAGTACTCTATTCCCATCCAGTTCTTATTCTCTTTACTATAGCCAACAGTATCAGCCTTGAATATCAAGAAAAGCATCACCACTAATCCGATGAATACGTGGAGTCCGTGGGCGCCGGTAGCTATGTAGAAAATCGATCCGGCTTGGGTGCCGATGTCGAATCCTTCTGCCACGAGATGACTCCACTCGATCAATTTGAGAACAATGAAAAGCGAACCCAGCATCAAGGTGATAATCAAATAGTTACGTACCGCGAGTTGACGGGTAGGGAAAAGTGATTTGAGTAACTTATTTTTTGAAGGTTCCCAGTCGCTATCCTTTGCTGTTTTTAGGGCTAATACAATCGTATATGATGAGATGATTAAGGCGAAGGTATTGATGGTTCCTGGCATCAAGGTGCCAATATCGTGACGCAATAAATCACTTGCAGTCGTGACATCGACGGTATCGCAACGGCCAGCGCTCTTGGCCCATTCAGTACACCATCCCGTTCTCATTCTCAGATACGATGAGAAGAAGGTTGCGAAGACCATTATCTCACTCATTAGGAAAATCCACATTCCAGCTTTGCGGATATCTTGGCCGCCAAATGGTTTGCCATAAGCGATTTGTTCTTGATATCCACTTAAGTCCTCACGCCACCAATTGCCAATGCCTAGAATAAGAATAGTAACACCGACAAGAGAGATGATAAATCCGGTAAAATCAGCACTGACGTCTAGCCCGAGCATCGCCTTACAGGAATTGACGAAACCAGAGAAACCATACATGAAGAAGAAAAGTCCCATCGCCATTAGAATTGGTGATGCACTTCCGTGGTGTTCCTCATGACCATCACCGTAATTGTCATGTCCTGGTTCAGGTTGAATGCTATTGAAGAATCCAGCCAACATGTAGAATGCAGCATAAACACCGGTCATAATGAGAATGGTTTTTCCTGCGGTAGTCCAGGTCAGATAGGATAGATGAGCCTCGGTTTTCGCATCCTTTGCCTCATCGTATTCAGCATCACCAGTATGATATCCATCAGTGATTACCTGATCGTAATTGACCACAGCCTCATCCCAAATATGATGATAACTCGAACCGATTACCACAGCCATCACGATATATGCGAGGGCACCAATCGCCAATAATCCGCCACCGATGACAACGCTACGCATCCAAATGGTATTCTTAACATCGTGTAAATTTGCACTCATGAAACCGCCTCCTCGGAATCACCTTTTTTCTTACCAGTCCACAACCGGTCTTTGATCTTCTTAGCACCGTGGCCATGGTCATGGCCCACGTTTGCATCTTTCAGAGTCGGAATGATGTCAAAGGACGGTGTCGGTGGTGGGCTTGTCGTAGACCATTCTAAAGACCATCCCCCCCAAGGGTCTTTGCCGATTTTTTCGCCACGCTTTGCACTGTAAATTAGATTCCACAACAATATTATTTGGGACAATCCAAAGATGAAAGCGAAGATTGAAATCGTCATATTATACTCGGCGAAGCCTGAATCCGCGGCATAGGTATGGGTTCTGCGAGGCATGCCCATGATACCGAGGGCATGCATTGGCCAGAAGGTAGCGTTAAAGGAACTGAAAGAGATTAGAAAGTGCCATAATCCCATGGTTTCGTTTAATTTTCGGCCGGTAACCTTTGGATACCAATAGTAGATTCCAGCGAATAATCCAAAGATGGTTCCACCGATGAAGACATAGTGGAAGTGAGCGACCACGAAATAACCATCATGGAATTGTGTATCCAAGCCCGCTACCGGGAAGAACATTCCAGAAAGTCCACCAAGGGTGAAGGTAATGATAAATCCTAACGCCCACAAGGTATGGGTTTTGAAGATCAAACTTCCTCCCCAAAGAGTTGCTAGCCAATTGAAGATTTTTACCCCCGTGGGGATGGCTACAGCCATGGTGGTGAGCATGAATGCAGCTCTCCAGAATGGATCCATGCCACTGGTGAGCATATGGTGCCCCCATACGATAAAGCCGACGATACCTATTGCAACCATGGCGTAGACCATCGATTTGTAACCAAAGATTGAGCGGCGGGCACTGGTAGCCAATACCTCACTGACTATGCCAAAAGAAGGAATGATGACCACATAGACCTCTGGATGACCAAAGAACCAGAATAGGTGTTGGAAAAGCAGCGGGTCGCCACCTGATGTGAAGAATACGGTGCCTAAGGTATGGTCGAATAATAAGAATGCGAGACCGATTACCAATGCTGGTAATGAGAGATAGAGCATGAATACACTGATCAATACCGACCAGGTGAATAATGGCATTTTCATCCAAGTAACACCAGGAGCGCGCATGGTAAATGTAGTTGTTATGAAATTGATTCCACTCAAGGTAGAGGATGCACCAAGTAAAATCATTCCCGCGATGAACGAAACCGTACCGGAGTTTGGCCCGGCTTCACCAATTCCAGAAAGACTGGAATATGGCGGATACATTACCCAAGTAATATCAGATGCTTCACCGCTCCAAATACCTTTGAATAGCAATGGAGCTGCGGCGACTAAGAGCCAAAATCCGAGGGCATTTATACGTGGGAAAGCAAGATCCTTTGCCCCGATTTGTAAGGGTAGAATATAATTCATGAATCCGGCGATCATCGGCATTGCTGCGAGGAAAATCATCGTGGTTCCATGGAGGGAAAAGAATGAATTATATTCGTCATAGGTGAGGAAATCATTATCGGGCAATGCTAATTGTATCCTGAACAATAGTGCTAGCAATCCTCCTACAAGGAAGAATAAGAACCCGAATAAGAAGTAAAGAATACCGATTTTCTTGTGATCATTGGTGGTTAGCCAAGGTTTGATGTAACTCCAGAAATTTCCGATTGAAAAGGTTTCAGGGTTATGGGTGTAGAATACCCACATGGTTCCCAGAAGAATCAGGCCTATTGCTAATCCGATAATGGTTAACAGAATTGTAAGGGGTGGAGCGGTTGGAGCCTGAGCATCTGCATTTATTCCAGGGATGGTGAACATCACCGTCGCTGGACCATCGCCATTGAAAGTACCATCGCCATTGACCGCATTAACGTGGACGGTGAAATCAGCAGTGGCTTCATCATCGGCTGGTGCGGTCCATTCAAAGGTCCACGAGCGCTGTTTATTACCGGCAGAGGTATGGGAATAACCGCCATCGACTTCATGACCGAGGCTTGGGTCACTATTGACAACGGTACCACCGGTGGTGAGAATCCGATAACCACCCAAGTGGTCTTTACTACCTACTCTTGTCAAGTCGTTATCGATGGTGAGGGTGAAAGTATAGGTTTCACTGGCATTAAAACTCTCAGGCATGCCATCTATGGTGATAGACGTTGCTGTAGCAGCCGCGCTGAGGTCGTGACAACTACAACCCGCATCTGCGACAGATCCCGGGCCCGAAGAGAGTGCATCCATTTGGGGGATTGCGAATAATGATAACATAAACACAGTTAGAATTGCGATGGTTCTCGTTCTCATGAGAGTGCCTCCCTATTTTCAAACACGATGCCATAATCAGCATCACAATTCATGCCTTCTCTAGCGACCACGGTAACTTGGCCGGTCATCACCGAGTGCTGTAGTCCACAATATTCGGCACAACGGATTGGAAAAGTGCCTAGTTCATTGGGTTGGACGAACATATTGGTTCCTTGAGGTAAGCCGGGGACGAGATCTTCCTTCATACCCCATTCTTGAAGCCAGAACGCATGTTGAACTCCGACGTATGCAGGATTAGAATCGGTTCCTGCTTTGGAATGAAGATTAAAAGCCACATCTTCATCACAGGGAATAATCAAATCATCGCTCGGGGTGTTGAATTGATGGCCAATTGGAATGTGGCCCCAGGTGTGCATCACATCGCCATTACCATCCTTTACCTCGACTAGTGAATATTGACTATCATCAAAGGCTATGGTTACATAGAGGGTCATCGCATTGCTCAATTCGGTCAGATTATAATCGGTTGCAGCACCATCGATGGTGATGGTTGCAGTAGCAGCGGACATATCCGAGGTGGTGATGGTCAAGTCATTGGCGAAAACCACATCGGTTTCTGTGCTGACATCTTCGTAGGTCAGAGCATCGTCATATTCCATATTCCAGAACCATTGGTAACCGGTGACGGTGACGTTGAATGCATCATCTTCGTCAGGGTATGCTCCCCATGCGAGGTTCATCGAACCAAAGGCAAGATAAGTAACCCACATTATTAGAATGGTTGGACCGAGGAACCAAGTTAACTCCAATTTGACATTATGACGTTCGATAGGAAAGGTTCCAACCTCGATTTTATCGGGGTTGGTATTTGGCTCAATCCCATCTCGATACCTGAGAACCGCGATAATCATCCATGTAAATGCAAATATTCCGACCAAAATAGACCAGAACATAAATTTATCATAAAGGACGTTGAACAATGAATTCTCATCAGGCCAAAGTTCGCGCATGACTCTCCCCATGCTGGTCGCAGTGATGACCCCTTTAAGCGATTGCGCAGGATTCCTTTTCCCGTAGGGAGAACGAATTGCAATGTTCATCAACCCCCACTCACAGCAAGTGTTGATGAATCTCCCCTCCAGCATTCAAACCACATTGGATGGGAGGGTATTATTGGAGATTGAAGTTAAGCCATCTTCAAAACGTCAGGGGATAATCGGCTTCAACAAATGGCGTTCTCGGCTTCAAATTGCGGTAAAGGCTCATGCTGAAAAGGGTAAAGCAAATCATGCGGTATGCAATCTGATGGCAACGATATTCGGCACGGAGGTTGAAATCATCTCAGGCCATACCTCGCGTAAAAAGCGACTTTCTGTTTGTGATTTAAGTGTTGAACAAGTAATTGAAAAATTGGAGGAAGCTTGTGAATAGAGAACTTCGCTTTAAAATCGCAGGCAAAGCCCTCGCCGAAGCGCGCTCCGCCAACCGATCCGGAGCGACCATTTTGGTCGAGGGCAAACGCGACCGCTCAATTCTAGAGAACCTTGGATTTAGTGGCGGGATAATTCTTCTCAACCGCGGTTGGCCAATTGAAAGAGTGGTTGTGAATTTGATAGAACATCATTCTCGTAACCCCATCATTTTGATGGATTGGGACCGTACAGGGGGTAGGTTACAAAAGGAGATTACAAATCGTTTACAATCGCTTGATGTACTTATCGACCCCGAACCAAGACGCACTCTTTCCAAAGCGCTCAGGCCCGAGACCTTATGCGTCGAAGGAATGCGAACATTCATCCTCGATTTGCTGCCGATAGTCGACCTCAACGATCCAGAGGGGGCAGACGAACCCTACCTTCTTTGACCGTATTCAAGACCACATGGGTGAACGAACGTACCACCCCTTCAAGGGTAAGAACCGATTTTGTTAAGTCATCGAGATCGGACCGATCCCTTACTCTAGCCAAGACCATCGAATCCCAATCCCCGGTGATATCGTAGACTGTGAACACCCTCGGGTCGGCGGCGATTTTTTCTTGAACCTCTATCATTCGTCCTTTCTCAATTCTCAGGCCTGCCATGATAGTCATACCCCATCCGACCGATTCCGCATCCAATATCACCCCGTATCCCTTGATCACCCCGTTGTTTTCCAAACGTTGCATTCGATTGGTAATCGTCCCCTGTGCAACACCGATTTTACTCGCTAATTTTCTCTGACTGGTACGTGAATCCCTTTCGAGTTCTTCGATGATAGCACGGTCGACATTATCCAGAGCCATGCTCAGAGCAAGTGCTGCTCCTGCTTCAATCCATCGGAGCGGGGTCTGGTAATCTCAAATCGAGCATCCATTCGCCGAGGTATTCGGTTGAAATCGGTAGATGTAGGTTAAATTCACCACTACCATGGACCTTCAACATTCCATTGACGGTACTATTTGCTACCAATTTATTCTCTTTGATTTTCCCACTGGATTTCCAACCACCTGTAAATTTGACGTCACCGATTTCCACATCGACATTTCCCGCAGTCAGGGTATATTCCACCCTCTCACCTTTTACCGCCCATCGTCCTTCCAGGGTAGGCAAGCCCTTCTCCCGCTCCCTTTCACTAAGTATTACAAAGACGATTCCAGTGATTATCACGGATGAAATTATCACAGGTGCTAATAGCGAAGTAATTGGCTCGCTTTGCCAATGGGTCGGTAATGAAGTTCTGGTAAAGGAGAGAATTGTGGTATTTTCATCACCATCAATACCGCCGGTCATCACCACCATTATCTCATAGCGATCGGTAAATGCAGTATCTTCTAAATCGATTCCAGCGCCTTCTAAGTGCTCTGAAGTCAATTCTATCGACCAATTATTTTTCACACCAATATCGCCACTGAATTCAGAATTAGGCGCCCAATCCCGCAAGAGGTTGTGTACAGTTCTTCCGTGATTATCTCTGGCATTGCTTTCAAGCATGAATACGTGGAGTTGTGTATGACTGCTCAAATTGTAATCCGAGGAGAAGTCACTGCTGATAACGATAGATTCTGGGCTGAAATCCCCTCTGATTTCAATACCGATTCCCATCTCGATTTTTTGTTGCGACCATGTGGCATTATCGATTGCTGCTAGCGGGTTTCTGCTATCGATATACACGCCATTAATAGCGATACCAGTGCCGTTTTCGATACCATAGCTAATGACTCTGGTATTCGCCTCATCACCCGGCCAGCCACCTCCTTCAAGGCCAGCGCCGGTGCGCCAATGAACCAAGTTGATTTTACCCGCCAAATCCATCTCCTCTAATTCTTCGACGATTTCATCGTCGTCAGGGCCGTGAAACCACTCGACCAAAGGCGCAGAAGTTATGCTGCTCTGATGGCTTTTACTAGCGTGGATCTGTACGACTTCTGCCGTCACCAATGGCAAGAGCAACAAGAGGGCGAACAATGAAGCGATAAGTCTCATTTCAAATCCTCCACCATCAAACGAGTCAATTCTATAATATTCTTGTTGACCATGAGGGTCAGGCGACTATCGACCCACGCAGGTAGCATTATTTTACCATAACGAACGACCAGCGGGCCCCACTCAACTCCGATTTTCATTGCAGCATCGGTATCTGCACTTCCAAGCAGTAATTCCTTGAGAATATCGAGAGATATATCGGCCAGTGAAGAGCTGATGTGCTCGCGCACGGCGACCATGCCTTCTTGACGAATTCTCCACACACCTTTGCTCTCGACAAAACAGGGCATTCCTACTTGTGTTGCCCGTAAGGGATGCCACGAATCACCCTGCCAATAACCGCCATCAGCGCGCTGACTCATCGGTTGGTAAAGTCTGGTTTTCGCTATTTGACTGACGATAGAACAGCGTTTTCCTCTACTCCACCAAGTCCACTTATCGGCATCCAAGCCCCAGGTTTGGCAAATCTTCTCAATCACTGCATCATCAGCAGGCACGGCGGTATGAACATCAGGAGGAGGTGTGCTGCGGATTTCATCGGCCCTTCTATGGTCGCGGGAGATTAGTGACCTCGCAACTCCTTCGGGAGTGGCATCGCTTCGATGCCTAAGATATGCTACAAAGAAACCGCCGGTATCATTATCCTCAGGCATTACCCGTAAAGCCATTCCAAGATCGATTTCTGGGATTTCATCTCCGAATCGGCGTCGGCCTTTGGGGTCGAGATGACTACTACTCAAGCCTGGTAATTTGGGCAATTCATCTTCAATTTCAACCGCATTGCCAAGCTCATCCAATATCTGCCATGAATTTAGACCGGGCCTTGAAATCAGACCCGGGAACACCTTGTCCTCAGCGATAGGCACCAATTCCAGCCACGGGCATTGCCGAATCAATTCGACGAGTACCGCTTCATTTTCAATCGGGTCAAGCGAACAAGTCGAGTAAACCATCCGCCCTCCCGGAACGAGTAATTGCGCAGCACGGCGAGTGATTTCAACCTGTAGAGAAAACATACTACGTCCTTGTTTTGGCGACCAATTCCACCACACGGGTCGGTTTTTCCGTGTGGTCGCTGATCCTGTACACGGTACATCGCAAAGGATAGCATCGAATCCAGGTGCTGGTATTCTCGCAAGATGACGACCATCGTGTTGGGTGATGACCATATTGGAAAGACCGAGACGAGCCCGGTTGGTGACCAACATATTCGACCTACCAGAATTTGGTTCATTGGCGATTATCAGGCTACCAGATGAACATTCGGCTAATTGGGTTGCCTTTGATCCGGGAGCCGCACAGGTGTCGATAACCAACTCGCCTTCCTTTGGCGCCAATAGTATCGGTGGCAACATACTGACCGCCTCTTGACGGGTAATCAATCCACAATCATGCAATAATCGCATCATTTTTTTGCAATCATCATCGGGAGCATCACCACGCGACCAAGGCATTTGCCATGCTTCAAAACCACTTATCCAAGCGATACGACTACCTCCCATTCTTTGCAGATGAGAGCGGGTCCAATCGGCATTTGTTTGATCGATCGTCATTCTAAGGGTTTCAGGAAGAGCCGCAGAAGCAAAGGAAAACCACTTGTCGACATCACTTCCGATACTGCGGATTAGACCGAGTAAAGGCTTTTGCCGAATCTCGGATAATGTATCTTTATCGAAGCGGCGGGACATGGTCTCATTCAGGCTCGTAGTGTTTCCACTCTTGTCACTTACGCTTGGCCGTCGCCTTCATCAGCCTTGCATACATAGCCTCGACCATGTCGGCGAGTTTGCTAGAGTTTACCTTCCTCACCGCTCTACTGATGATTATTTGGCCAATGTTAGAGAATCGAGTAATGCGCATCCGATTATTACCTTGGTTGCCGGTAATAACACTGACAATATTATTGCTGGGTGAATACCGTGATGCATTCATAATGGCAAGCGATAATCCACGGGTAGCCATGTACCTTCCTGAAGGAGCATCCTTTCTCGATAGAATGGGGATGCCTTCATCGAATTGGGGCGGAGCCATCGCTCATCTGCTCATAGGTATGGGTATCCACTTTGCCTTTATGACCGAAACAAAAACCGGTCTCGCTTTGTTGACCTTTGGTCAACCGGGGGAAAAGCAGGAACGATTGCGTGGAATTCTAATCATGATAGCGGGAGTGGTTTGGTGTATCTGTCTAATCGGATTGATTCCTGACGGTTCATTCGATTCTGGAAGTGGCCCAAGTTCTCCTACTCAACATTTGATAATTTCATTTGATGTTATTCTCACCATCGCGGCATTATTGATATTCGGTTGGGGATTGGCTGGAATGATAATTCTTTGTCTGCGTCACTCATCGAATGAAAACGCAGCCACCCCGAGCAAAGAGACATGGGGACTAATGCATCCGATGGCAGGACTCTTGGTTTGGATGCCAGTAATTAGCCTCGTCTTTTTGTCGATCGTAACAAAATTCTCATTGGATGAAGACCCACTATTTGCCAATCAACTTCATTTCCTCATCACCTTTTCAGCGCTGGCGGTGGTCAGTGGTAGCATTTTGCACTCAAGTCAATTATTTGAGGCGAGACTCGGCAGTGGTAAGGGCAGGGGTAAGGCGCTTTCATTCGGCATCGGCGGCGGAATAATCTGGATGTTTTTGTGCACTGCACTCCTATTGAATAGTGTAGGTAGAATTGGCGATGGTGCTGGTCTATTCATTGTGACCATGTGGATAATAGCTGGCATTTGTTTATTCGGTTTACTAGGATTATTGTTGCCATTAATCGGCCTAGATGCCCGGGCTCGTCCTGAGGCATGGGGTTGGAGAATCGGCTTGATTATCGCCGTGCCCCTTCTATCGCTATATTCTGAATTGATGATTTACGCATTACCAGGCGTTTGGGGGGCATTGTTATTATCAATGGCAAGTCCATGGATAATCGAAGAGGATTCACCGATAAAAAAGAAAATTGTATTGACTTCTAATCTTGGATTGCATGCATTATTACTCACCCTCTCATTGTTTACATCTCATGTTATTTGGTTTGCAATTTCATTCACTTGGATACCAGTGATATTGTTCAGAGGCGTACTAAAAAGGCAATTGAAGTTAGCAAAGTCGTCACAGAACCCTGCTTGAAGGCACAATATTAGTGGTAACTATTATCAATGGTTCTTCTAGGATGCCCCTTAGGACTTCGGTCCTAGGATGGGGATTCTGATGGGAAGGGCATTTAGAGAAGGTATTGAAGATAGTCGTAAGATAGACGCCACAACTCCAGTGAGAAAATGGCGTCCATTGGATAGGCTAAGAGGCTTAACCCAGCGCACCAAGCACATTGAAAGAACGATTAGTCCACTGGTCGATATACCGGCGCTGATTAGAATCGAAGATGAAAAATGGGTTTTCGAGAGGATCTCCGAAGAGGTGATTTCTCAATTATCTCATCGTTTGGTATTGCATTCACCAAGAGGAATGAAAACTATCGGTGCTACTATCGATATTAGTACTGCTGTTGACGTCGCCAAAAAGATGGCTCAAAAAGAAGGAAAGGTTGTGCTGATTGCACCGATTTAGTCAATCAGAACAAATTCATGAACCAAGTGATGACGTCGTGGTTCAGCAAGTAGAAGTATCCAGAGATACCGATGCATGCCATGTATACTTGGAATGGAGTAATTCTCCATGCGTGCTCGGATTCCTCATCGAAATAGCGGATCAATCCAGCCGCTTGCTGGATGCCACCGTCCTTCTTCTTAGCCATGTGAATCGATTTGCCGAGAAGCCCTCCCCTTATCAACGCGCTGGGAAGTCCATCCGTCTGGTTTGCTCAATTGAGTTGTGAAGGTTTTGTTCCTGAATCGCTCTCAAGTGTTTATTTTTCTGGGGACTCGACATTGATACTGTATGTTTCTTTGCAAATTTGAATACAAAAAGATAACCCCCCATAAATAATATTATGATAGTGATAAATGATTCTAACATAGCCATTATAAGCCCTCTTCCCATTTAATATTGATTTAAGTAATAGCATACTTTAATTCAATCGTGATGTACCCATGTATTTCGATATTAAAAAGAATTCTACTACATTTCCAACAGACGGGTTTTGCAATGATAGCCTTCAATGATTATCCGCGAAGGAAAATCATTCTTCCTCTTGGGTTAAATCTACGAAAGGAATCTCTTCTTCTTCGTGGACGTGCTCGACGACGACCTCTGTGATATCACTGATGTCTATTACGTGTTCAACGAGGAAATCCTCGGCTTCATCGAGAACATTGGTTTTGATATCGATGCGCGGATCTGCTTTGATAATTGAGGCTTCTATCCGGGCAATTGCCCGCATTACCGCCGGTGCGTTATCTTCGGAGAGTGCCATTTTTGCCGCGTCGATATCTCTTTTTGCTTCGAGTAAACCATGCTCTTTGACCCCATCCACATTACGAACTTTAGCCAATACATCAGATACTTGGTCTATTTTTTCTCCTAGGTCTTCCTTCGCTCGCTCGATTAGTGCCTTCCAGCGTTTTTCATTTTCTTCGACCGCGCAGATTTTACGCGCAAACATCCAACGCAGCGAAACCTCCCATGGGTTGTGCGAAAGACTTGCTGTTAAATCTAATATTATCGCCGCTCTCGATTCGAGCGGCCCCTTGAGAATGATAGAATTGACATAACATCTGGTCATCAATCCAAAACCCCAATATGGTTTGCTCTCGATGATTATTGAGAGATCTCCAGCGGAAAAAGAGATCTTCCATTTCTGTTCATCAAATGCGGGTGCTTCTTCTACCAGTGGAGTGCTATTTCCTGCAACAACTCTAATCAGGGTTTTGCAGACGTCACCAAGCCAAATCTTGTTGCTTGCCGCAGGGTGATTTGCACTTCGCAAATTCATTTCAGAGTCATATCCATCCTCTGCCGATGCCTTTCTTACCTGTGCGTGAAGTATTGATAACTCGGCATCGAGATAGTTCTCCATAGGGTAAGGGAGGCATGGCTGTCACAAGAATAATGTGGAAGCAAGATTCAGCAGATTGATATCTTCTATCATTGTGCGTTATTCATGTCAGGGAAGAAATCTGATGATAAATCCACTTTTAACACCCTTACTTCATTGCCAAGAGTAGGAAAAATCACTGCCGAGAAATTGATAGCAGCAGGCTATACTACGTTTGCTAAAGTTGCCCATGCAAGCATGAAGGGGCTTGCAGCAGCTGGTCTTAGCGAATCGCTATCGAGAAAAATTGTTGCTGCAGCGGGAAATAAAGCGAAAAAAGTTCCGGCAAAGGCAAAAGCTGCTAGCAAAAAAGTGGTTTCCACGGCATCTACTAAAGTGAAGAAAACCGTAAGTAAAGCCAAAAAAGTAGTCATTAACAAATCAGCAGCAACCAAAAAACGTAATGCTGCTGCAACCAAAAAGGCTAGAGCGATAGCAACAGTGACCAAAGCAACTTCCAAGAAAGCATTGACCAAAGCCAAAACATCGGTGACAATATCCGCATCAAAGGCTAAGTCCACCGCCAAGAAGACCACCAAGAAAGTGGCAAAGAAAACCGTGACTACGACAAAAAAGGCCGTGGATAGCGGTCGGAAAATGATTAAATCACCAAGTCTTGCTGACATCATCAGGCGTGCTAGGAATCAGTGAATACCAATATCCTTAGGCTTGGTTTACTAATTGTGAATCGTGCCAAGACGAAAGTATGGCCGGTTGCGTAAACCGGTTGAGCGTCCTTTACGAGATAATTGTTCACGCTGTCGTTCTGGCAAATATTGTCCTGTAGACGGGCATAGTGGCAACCGAATTTTACCCGAGAGGGAATGGAAAGGGCCGGCTTCGATACTTAAGCGTGGCAAAGAGATCGATGATTATTCTTCGGTAATAGATTGAGCTCTGCGATATACCTCTCGCAAGGTCTGGTCACTGATTTCAAGATAAACCCTCGTCGTTGCAATCGAAGCATGTCCTAGCAATTTTTGGATGCTGACCAAATCGGCCCCTCTCTCTAGTAAGCCGGTGGCGAAATTGTGCCTGAGTACGTGGGGGCTCAATCGTCCACGGGGAATCTCGGCACTATCTGCTAATTTATCCATCAAACGCTGCAGTCCGCGTGATTGAAGATTATCCCCGTTTTGTGAAATCAAAAGTTTGTCGCTTTCCGCGCCTCTGCTTTCTCTAACCGGGAGCCATGCCAATATCTTTTCAACTGTTATCTCGGTGAATAAAACCATCCTATCCTTATCACCTTTACCGCCATGAACCATCGCACTACGATCTTCAAGGTCAATATTTGCAAGTGATAATTCACATAATTCACTTACCCGTAAACCGGTCTCAAGAAGGATTGTGACGACTAGGGATGCGAGAGGATCTTCGCTACGTGATGCAGCATCGATTACCGAAGATAATTCTCTTTTGGTCAGTGTTCTCGGGAGTCGTTTGCTATTTCTTGGTCTGGTCAAATGCTCAGGCCATCTTTGGCCTAACCAATTGATGATATGGGCTGCTGAAGCCAATCGGGCGTTGATGGTCGATGCAGCAAGATCGACCATCGATAGCATCCAACTATCTATTCGACCATTGTGGGGGTCGAGTCTTTCGAGAAGTTGAGAGACATTCATTCCTTCTCGTTGCGCCTCGCTTAGGATACTTTCACCGGGTAACGGGGTTTCGATGAATTTACGAATTCCCGAAAGATATGATTTCAATGTATTCGCCGATTTACCTTCGCTTCTCAATTGCATACGATAGGCGTCCAGCCATGGCTGGCCGGCGAGATGAGCCAGTCTCGGTGGCAACTCTGGGCTATCGCCGTAAAGGCGAGCCTGCTGCCTAATACGTGGTCTAGACCTCTGTCCCATCTCCATTGGCGTCACCGCCTCCGCCGTAGCGGATGTGCATCCCTTGCCCCTGAGGGCAGTTACCAGATTGCATCATGCGCTATGAAGATGACGTGAGATTACCCTTCAGGCATCTACTTCGTCACGGCTAGAAACATGATTCGTCGCTCTTGGCCCAAGTTTCTGACGGAGATTCAATTTGAGATCTTCTAATTTACCATAGCAAATAATTACATCATTGAATCGTAATTGGGTATTATCTTCGGGATTCCAAATCAAATCACCATCGCGCGATAAAGCCATCACCGGGGGTTTTCTATTACCGTGTAGTTCTGAGATTGTGCATCCGACCAGATAGGGATGATTTTTCATGTGGATTGAAAGAGCTCCCATCCCCGGAACGGTATTGAGCATCAAATCCAAATTCACATCTGCGAAATTATGGTCATTTGAAACGAAGTCGATGATCGCGCCTGCTACGTTTATCCCGCTTGCTTTCTCGATACCTTCCAAACCAGGCGATGAGTTGACTTCGAGCACCAGTGGTCCATTAACTCCTTCAAGAAGGTCGACACCTGCTACATTCAATCCTAACACCCTCGCTGCTCTGCAAGCCACTTCGCTATATTCATTACTTATGTCGACGTTTTCAACGGTACCGTTTAGATGGAAGTTAGATCTAAATTCCCGCCCACGGGCTCTACGGCGCATACAGGCTACGACCTTATCACCGACTACGAAAGCCCTGATGTCCTTGCCATGGCTTTCAGAAATATATTCTTGCACCAATACCGCTTTTCCAGTCATCAATAAACCTTGAACCAGATTTCGAGTCTCGTGTAGTGTATGGCGTAAGAATACACCATTGCCCTGAGTTCCCTGGGTGACCTTAATCACCACAGGTAATCCACCAACAGAGTCGATAGCACGACCTACGTCCTTCATATCCCTCACATATGCAGTAGCAGGGGCTGGAATTTTATTACGTGCTAATATCTGTCCAGAATGAAGTTTATCACGACTTTGGATAATCCCTCTACTGGAATTTACCGACCAGATATCCAATTGCTCTAAGTGGCGAAGAACCGCGACACCATGACTGGTTATCGAGTGGCCGATTCTTGGGATAACAGCATCGTAGTTGAAGGCTTTACCCTGATACAAGATATCGATATTGTCTTCATTGACAAAAAGAGAGAATTGCATGGGATCGATGACGGATACGTCGATTCCTCTCGTTCTTGCTTCTTCAATCAAACGTCGAGTACTGTAGAGGCGAGGACCTCGTGAAAGCACTGCAAGACGTAAGTTCATATTTTGGACAGCGAGTGCATGCTTATTGAGTCCTTTGGAGAATAGATGTCATCGTTCACTTCAAGAAGCGTAAACAGATGCATCAGATATGTCCGAGCAGGATGAAGTCGAAAACACTTCTTTGGATACCTTGGAAGGAGGAATAGAGGATTCGACCTCACCACCGCCTTTAGAGGAAGAAGTACCGACTAAAACACTCTTGGAAGAACGTCGAGAAAAGATGAAGAAATCGCGTTGGAATGTATTGATGTACCTCGGTCTTGCTACGATATTATTTTCCTTTTCACTATTTCCAATGACTACCGAAATGGAAGTTGGTTATGCTAAGGATTATGAAACTGGCTATATCTTTGGTTTACCTATTACCGGCCCTGACTATACAGACATACCCGTTGAAATCATTATAGAAGTGAAAAATGTTCCAATCGGCACTAGCAAAATTGAGGTTTTCATTATCAAGGCGGATTATTGTACAAAAACCATCAATGGTGCGCTGACCGATTTTCACGATGAGGACGGCAATTCTTTGGCCCAATTACAAATTGCAACACGTAATCAACCAACTCATCAACGCCAATTGCAAACCATTGAAGACATTGCACCAGGTGAGACATATACCCTTGATTTCAATGTCGACGCTGGAAGTTATTGTATGCAGATTATCACTGACACCGGTACTGGTAGCGGTCTCGAGGTTAAATTAAATGTCACATACAAGATGTATCCTTTCCAAATCGCTGGCGGAGCAGCAGCGTTATTTTGTCTCTTATTATCGGCTTTTGCCTTTATCGGTGCCCACAAACACGGTAAAGAAGTTCGAGAAGCAATGAATCCTAATAAGCGAGAATCTATCGAAAGTCAGGTTCTTTTACAAACATCAGCAGATCGAATCTCAGCAGGTCCACGGAGTGGACCGGCCAGCGGGCCGAGTAGTCCACCTGTTGGACCTAGCGCTCCATCGGCAGGCCCAAGCGCATCACCAGCAGGGCCAACCAGTGGCCCAACCAGTGGCCCAAGTAGTCCGCCAGCAGGCCCAAGCGCATCACCCGTTGCAGATTCCTTGACAGGTCCTCCCTCTGGGCCACCATCGGGACCACCGCTTGAGGAAATCACGGTAGAAGCGGAGCCACTTCAAAGTCCAGAACCCATATCTGAACCAAGTCCTGAACCAAGTCCTGAACCGATTGTTGAATTGGCACCTGTGGCAGAAGCGATTACAACTCCGGTGGTTGAAGCTGATGTTTATGAAGATCAAGGCGGCGGATTCTTCTTTAGAAAATTGGCAGATGGTAGTTATGATCAAACGGTATTTTGGCGTGATGAGAGCGGTAATTACCACCCGTACAGCCAAGACGCTTGATGAATAGGACTGGAAACGCAACATATCGCCCCATCCTTGAAAGAGTGTGAGCGGCGCAAGGGGTTTGAGGTGATGGTTTGGACAATGATTATTCTTCATTGACAGTAGTCGCTCTCAAAGAGATATGCCGCGCGCGCAACTTACCGGTCTCAGGTCGTAAATCCGAGATAATCGAGAGGTTATTGGCTAGTGTAATAGACGATAGTAATCCAGTTACAGAATCGTCCGAACCTGTGGAGGATGAGGAGGCCAGTATTTCTCTCGATGAAGATGAACCCATCGAGGTCGAGGAAGTAGTCGATGAATCATCTGAAACATTCATCGTTGCGGAAAAAACAGATGACGAAGAGATTCTTGAGGCTACTCTAGAGTTTGAAGAAACGGAGATTGAAAATACGATTGAGATTCTTGAGGCTGAAATCCATGAGGCTGAGGTTATCGATGATCTACCAGCGGTTGTTTCGCTAAAGAAACAAAGACCGACGACTCTTATTGAACAACTTCAGAATCCAAAGTTTGCAGTTGTTGTAATCACTCTATTATTAGCTGGTTCTGGCTGGTATTGGTATTCCATCAATCAACTTGAACCATTCACTCCAGATAATTTACGTTATGGTGACGAGATGAGTTATACCATTACCAATGGTAATATCGATGTAACCGATGAATTCATTAGCATGTTTACCGATCATTTCGAAAGCGAAGAAGAAATCTGTCGTCTCCGAGTTTCATTTTCAGGTTCAGGTTCAACCGCGATTACCAAAGGAACAGAAAGCGACCTTGTTGGTGAAGCAGGCGATTCCCTTCTTGGTGCAATAAGGGCAAGAGGTGGATTGGGATTGCCTTGGCTAACCGCGGAGAAAGTCCATACCCATGATTATCAAGAACTCGACATTCAACGCCATTCACCTTCGATAATTCCAGGTTCCAATCAGTGTAGCGACCTTTCGGTAGGGGGTAGTGGTAGGATGAATCTGGTCACGACATCATGGGAGGAGATCGGAGAGAGAGAAACGATTGCAACCCAAGCGGATTGGTCACTCGATATCGATACGACCCATCGTGAAGGTGTGGCGATGTCTTATGGTGTCGGTGGTACATTCGGTCTTCTCGAATCGATTATTCCGGGGGTGGTGATGATATTATCGCCAATAGAAGTTGCCGCATTGATTGGCGATTCATTGATCGAAACCGGGGCTACAGGAAGTTATCTTGGCTGGAATTGGAATGTGATCGGACCCGATAATATCGGTGGTGTCGATATGTGGAAGGTCGTAGTAGATCATGAAAATGTGCGAGATCTGTGTCTTGGTTCGGCAGTGATTACCATTTGGATCGAGGAATCCTCTCCTTGGGCGCTACAACAACAAGTGGATCTTTCGATAACTGGAAAGGAAGGTAATCGAGCGGGGTGTTCAACAACCAGTACTATCCTCAGCGATTTATTCTTCCCCGAAGGCACCTTGGATTATCAGATAACATTCGCCCGCTCTTCATTGCAAAGAGGTGAAAAATTACTTGATTTAGGACGCTCATATGCATCACGTCCAAATCCTATTGCTTGGACTCCTTCATCATCAGAACTCGAGGACTGGGGTGATGATGAAATGCATCTCCCTGATGATTCGAAGATCAGAACCCATCCCTTGGAGTCTGCATTGGAATGTGTTCCTTATCTCAGTGAAGCGGTTGCCGCGAGAGCTGCGTTGTCTGGAGATGGTTATATTTGGCGAGCAATCGATCAAAGAACCGCTTCTACAACCACTTGGAATCTCTCTTGGGTAGAAACCGATGATACCTCTGGCTGGTTACGTATGAATATTACCGGACCTCCTTCCGATGAGAATTGTACCTATGAGGCACACGGTGCTCATGATAATTCCATCGCCTGGAATCGTAATGATATTCCAGCTGCGCTCAATATGAGTGAGATGGAACAAAGATTATCCGATGAATCACGTTATCAGCATTTCACTGGCACTGACGGCTTTTTCATTAGCGATGGTAATCCCCATGAAAGCACACGATTTGGCCATCTGGTGGTGATTCCCGGTTCGGATTATACCGATTGGATCAATCGCTTAAGCGAAATTGAAAACGGTGCAACAACCGTTGACCTTTCACGGAAATGGGATTCAGGTGGTTGGAGCAATACCCTTTCTATGGCAGCCGATGCTACCGATGGCCGAGTCATTGGCTGGAATCTATTCAGAACTCCTTCCTGAGGTGATAGCGTGAAAAAAAAGAGTAGTCTCGACCATTTAATGGAACAGAATGAGACCGATTTACCATTTCTTTCAGCATATGGTGGCGGAGAGGATCCCAAAGTGATATTGCAATCGATAAAGGAGATTTCAGCCGAGCATTTCGAATTGGAATTATGTGATGAAGGAGTGATGGTCAAATTTGTGGCAGATAATTTACCCTTGGTCAATTCAGATATTAACTCACGTGGTTTTTCAAATGGAACACTGAGTACTAACCGCTCAAAACTCAGTGTTATCATCAATGAATGGGGGCCTGAACAACGGCGATTAATCGAACGTTTAGTCGAGTTCATCGCCGGCGAATGAGTGCTGCAACCAACATCACAATTATTACTGGAACCATCGGCATAGAATAGAGGAAATTCTCTTCCTTGACAACCGAGTCGATTTGAATGCAATTATTTCCTCCCCATGACCCCGAGTCATACCAACAACTAGACCAGGTTTTGTAATAGCCTTTGTCAGGAAATTCCTCTTCGGTTACATCATCGGGATAATCTAAGGTAACCTTCCAATTAACGTAGGTGTGAAGGCAATCATTTGGGTCCGCTTCTGAGCAACTATCAGGCCCCTTAGCGATTACTTCTCCACTCCATATCTTACCATCAGCACTGGTTAATTGTAGAGGTTCAGGTTGAAGACATGAGCCGAGGTTATAGCAAATCTGAGTCAAAGCTTCCACCGAGGTATTATTGCTAACGGCATCGTCATTTAGAGTGATGGTTATCGACCAAAGATTGTTTTCATCTGAGGGAGTGGTGTGAGAAATCTCGGAAATCGGGGTGCCAGAAAGGTCTGGGTCCTGATCTTGCCCCGGGGTTCCACCAGCTAAGGCCACAGGCGCAATCAGCGCCATTATCACCAGAACAACTAGCAATCGCATAACATCCCGTCCACCTTTGGATATTCAAGTCTTTTCAGGGAAGTCTCATAATCTTCTGTCATCAGAGTTCCATACTCCACAACTCATCGCCGACATGATGAATATTGGTGATGCCCTTGCCCTTATTTGTTTCGACCATCTCCTGTCCGGTCATTTTTGCCCAGCCGATCGCCAGAGGTCGACCGTGTTCTTTATCGCGAATCCACACCAAATCATCAACTTCGATATCGAGGTCGGCACCGTGTACCCCTGCGACCATGCAATCCGCCCCGTTCATCAAAAAGGGGATTGCTCCATGGTCGACCTCGACGTACATTTTATTGATTGGTTTGGCCAAAAGTCCACGTAAGGTCAGTGAAACACAACGTTCTCCATTTGGGTTTTCGGTTTGAAAAGCGAGAGCGACCCTGTCGACAAGAACCAGATTCCATGGTCCGTATTTGGCCATTTCAAGAAAGGCACCATCTACTGCAAGGTCTGCACCAAGATGGGTTTCCAAGTCTTTCAATAGTGGCGCGATATTCTTTCGTCGAACCGGTCTGCGCTTTTTCACTTGCCAATCCTTCGCCATAACCCGACCTCACATCACCGTTGTTTTCTAATCCGTTGGTTGCCACAATGCCCAATAGGTACTGCCTGGTTTGCGGAACCATTGCATTCCCTGATATTCCAACCACTCATATCCTTCTTCATCTATAACCCCAGATGACCCTGCTGGAGGCCCGGTTTCAATGACATCACCGGCGAACATTTCTTTCATCTCAGCAGCTAGATCCTCTAATTCATCATCGAGTTCAGCACGGAGCCTTTCAAGTCGAATACCTTGGTGTGGGCCGATTAAGCGCAGCATCAATGAGAATTCATAGCGCCCAGCGACCTCTTCCAATTCCAAACGGGTTTTCGCTTCTTTTAGTTGACCCTCAAAGCGCCGTGATCTTCCACCTCTGGTCAAGATTCCAAACCCGAGCCAAAGTGCAAGCGGAATACCGCCAAACATACCGACAACATCCCACGCACCAAGCCCGATCTCAGTGCCAGGAATTACGATTTCCCAACTTTCGATAGGGTGGTCAAGAGAATTCAGAGGATCGGTCAAAGCATTTAGTTCGGCGATGTCGGAATAGCCATCATTATCGTCATCGCTATCGGCATTATCACCAATGCCGTCACCATCGTTGTCGTTCCATTCCCTTGGGTCTTGAGGAAAGGCATCATTTTCGTCATCAACTCCATCATTGTCGAAATCGTTGAGATATGGGTCGGGTGAACTACCGTTGGCATTATCCCCCAATCCATCACCATCGCTATCAGCCCATTGGCTTGGGTCACTTGGAAAGGCATCCTCACCTTCAAGCACATTATCTTCATCGATTGGATTCGGCCAACCGTCGGCATCCCAATCATATTCTTGGCCTAAACCGTCGTCATCTATCGGGTCTAGAGAGTCGGGAATACCGTCACCATCAGAATCGGGACAGGCGATCAATCCTATCGTTGAATCACCTGGCTGAATATCACAATCATCGAGTGCGTCACTAACACCGTCTGAATCAGCATCTGGACACCCCCATCTATCTAGTGTGGAGAACCCCGGGTTGATTGGACAAGCATCACTTTCATCCTCCAAACCATCACCATCCGAATCGGGACATCCTAGCCAGATTACCCTTTTTCCGTCATCGATACGATGACTACTGCTGCCCGATGAGTTCGAACATCGGTCGGGATTATTGCCGGTCAAATTGTCGCCAAAACCATCATCATCGTTATCTCGCCATTGACTTTCATCATCAGCAAATGCGTCGGCAGAACCATCGGGATGAGCATCTGAATCAGCGTCGGGATCAGACCAACCGTCACCATCACTATCCTTGCAACCCTTGCGGTCACGGAAACTAAAACCTCTTTCTCCAACACAGTCGTCCTTGACTTGATCATTGAAGCCATCACGGTCGTCATCACTCCAAACCTCACCATCATCTGGTTCCATATCTTTGTCATCGGACCAACCATCACCATCGGCATCGGGACAGCCAAAGCGATCGATAGTTGAATTTCCTTCGAGTTCAGGGCAACTATCGGGCTGAAGTCCTTTACTGTTATCCCCGTAGCCATCATCATCGCTATCATCCCATTGCGTCGCATCTCCAGGAAAGGCATCACCGGCATCGGACATGCCATCTCTATCAGCATCGACACAGCCCTTGCGATCGCGGAAGGAGGTACCACTTTCCAGCGGGCAGTCGTCAAAGGGTGCATGAGCTCCAAGAGGTTGCAGGTTTTCATCCTCAAATCCATCGTTATCGTAATCCCAAGGAGAGGGGTCAGGCAAGTGCGCGTTTTTCACCCATATTCCAATACCCCTTTCCTCTCTGGAAAGGTTTAGTGAGACATTATTCCAATTGTCACCCCAGCCATCTAAGTCGATATCTGACCATTGTGTGTCCTTTTGCATGAAGGGGTCGAGTAAATCGGATTGTCCATCTTGATCGAGGTCGGGACAGCCCCAGCGGTCACGCCAAGAATCACCCCAATATCCAGAACAACTATCAGGGCGCATGCCATTCGGATTATCACCGTGACCGTCACCATCTTGGTCAGAGGTTTGAGTGGGATCATTGGGCATTTGATCTTCAGGTTCAGGCACCCAATCGCCATCTTGGTCGGGTGAGCCAAGGAATAATTGGTTGGTTTGCTGTTCGTTAATCGTCACCATGTCGAGCGAGCCATCGCCGTTGACATCTGCGACCTGAAGTTCCCAAGTATCGAGGATATCTGGGCTCTCCCAGATATTGGTATTGAAGTCTATACCATTATTCATTCTGATGAGATTTTTCCCCGAGTATGAACCCTCGACAATATCGAGATCACCATCGCTATCTACATCTCGCAACAATATCGTCATGGTATCGTCGGATTCTGCTGTGGTCCAAGATGGAGTGGTTGGAAAAGAACCACCATTATTGAGATAAAGATGATTTTCCTTATCCTCGATGCCGATTACTAAATCGGGATAACCATCGCCATTCACATCACCCAAATCACAACCTTGGGCATCGGAATTCGTATTACTCGTCCACGCGGGAGTGGTGCTAAAACCAGAGCCGTAATTGAGGAATATTTGGTCGCGCTCTTCGTAATTGGCCACGAATAAATCGAGATCACCATCGAGGTCGATATCAGCAAGCGCGCCACAGGTAGAATCAGAATAATCGTTGAATGAGAACGATGCGGATTTGGGGATGCCGGTAGTTGAATCAGCGAAATGGATTCGATTATAACCCCAATTCATGACGATTAAATCATCGAGCCCGTCACCGTTGACATCACCTTTTAACAAATCCTTAGTATAGTCATTCGTGGTGCTGGTCCATTGATTATTACTCGGAGAATAATCTCCATCTATCTCCACTCCGTAATTCTTGCAATCCTTGTCACCGAGTAATAAATCTAGATTATTATTACCATTTAAATCGATCCACAATGCCGAACTCCACTCATTACACGATTGATGATTACCCCCTTCATGGAATGCGTAATTACCATTATCATAGGAGTATATCATCCACACATAGCTACTATCTCCCGTCATTGCGGTTAGTAAATCAAGATCACCATCATTATCGAAATCACCGAGATCCATGCCGTAATTATAGTGGGTTTGTCCATCATTCCAATCCACACTCGAGGAGAGCATCGCTCCACCGTGTTTGAGGATTGTCGGTCCATCATTACCATCGGCAAAGGCGATATCGAGGTCACCATCACCATCGATATCGCCCCAAACCGCGTCCGAGGTATCACCATGGTTTTGCGACATCCATGTGGGCGCGTCGCCAAAAAGATCATTGTCGGTAAATGTGCGAATCACATCGGGTTGTTGAGCATTTGCTTCCAACATATCGAGGTCACCATCTCTATCGACATCAGCGAGTCGGATTTTGAAGGTATCATTTTCATCAGCGCTGGTCCAATCCGGGTTGGTAGAGAAGCCGCTACCTGTATTCAGATACAACATATTGCGGTCGGCATAATTGGCTACGACAAGGTCGATTCTACCATCGCCATCTATGTCGCCAGAGGTGAGAGAACTGGTCGAATTAACATTTGTGCTTTGCCAGATGATTGGGCCAAAAGTTGAACCGGTATTGGAATAGATTTTGTTTTTATCATTGAAAACCGCTTCGGCTAAATCGAGGTCACCATCGCCATCGAAATCAGCCAATTCAACGTCCATCGAAAGCTTACCGGTTTGGCCGGTCCAAGCAGCGAAAGATTGGATGTACGAGCCCTGATTTCGGAACATTTTGCTACCCTTATTGACAATTGAAAGGACGATATCGAGATCACCATCTCCATCGATGTCGCCGAGATCTATACCGGTTGCTCTCGCTTGACTTGCATCACCGCTTTCAAGATAAGACCAATATGGAGTATCGGAGAGCACGCCTCCCTCATTCAAGAAAACAAAAGACGCAGCCTCGTAGTTAGCAACCGCAAGGTCGAGATCACCATCGTTGTCGAGATCACCCCAGGCGAGGTCGGTTGTCACCAGTGAATAAGGACTGGTCCACGCTATTTCATCGGTAATTTTCACCCCGTCGTTGAGGTATACCACATTAGGTGCGCCATTATTTCCAACTGCAAGGTCGAGATCTCCATCCCCGTCGATATCTCCCCATTCAACCGCATTTGCTGAACTACCCTGACTACTGACAGCATCTGCTAAAAGTGCAAAAGGAGCTGATGTCGGGTCGGTAATGCATATTCTCATTTCATTTGCACAGGAGGAGCCCATCAAATCACCAGTCCACGGAACCGCAGGGTCTCCCGGATATGGGTCGAGATAATCGAGCACCCCGTCACCGTCCATATCGTCGATTCCAACCTGAAACAACCGCTGTGGTTCCCACCAATCACCGGTAGCGAGGTGGATTCCACCAATCGATTGATCACCGATTATTCGCTCTTGAATCGGTTCCAGTTCTAATTCATTTTGAACTTCAACCATAGTGAAAAGAGAGAGCAGGAGCATAGCAGAAATCACAAGGGGATATCGTGCCATCGGTTAGGACATACGGTAACTTAAGATTAAGATTCTTATGCCCTCCCATTCATGCATTATGACTTGTTGGCAGTAATATGGCGGTATGGTGCGCAATCCGTACATATGCAGCACATGCCTCAGAAATGGGTAATGAGATCTTGAAAAAGCCGGCTTTTTTTCTCAAAGCGGATGCTTGCATTACAGAACCTAGTGCGATAAACACCTATGATGGAGATATTCACTACGAAGTGGAATTGGTAGTCCGCATAGGTGATGACCTTCTTCCCGATGCGATGACAGTGGGTCTCGATCTTACCAAACGTTCTATCCAAGAAGGTGCTAAAAGCGAAGGGTTGCCATGGGCAGAAGCCAAATCATTTGTTGGCTCGGCGATAATTGGTGATTGGGTTGAGCCAATTGCTGAATCATTCTCGTTAGAGATAGATGGTTGTGTAGTGCAGAGTGGAGATTTGGATTCCATGGTTTGCAGTATAACAGAATTAATCGCAGAATTAGCCCGGTGGGCTCCATTGCGGCCCGGCGATATATTGTTCACCGGTACACCATCTGGAGTTGGATCACTTGACCCAGGAATGCTAGTAAAAACCTCATTATTTGCGGGTGACAAGCGTCTTACCGGTTTTTCTTGCAATTGCATTTGAGCCTCAGTCTTCATATATCGATGGTTGGTCGCAGCGTCGCTAGAGGGTTCGAAATGGCACAGTGGCATGGCATCTCACGCAGAAAATCAACCGGTGGACGTCTCGTTCAGGCCCGTAGTAAGCGCCGTACTGAGATCTCATCCGAGAAACAATATGCTTTCGTAGGCGAGCCAAGGCGTAAGATATACCGGAAAACCGGTGGTAATGCTATGGTACGTGTCCTCGTCGACAATCGTGTCGCAGTTAGCGATGATAGTGGTAAGACATTCATGGCTTCTATCATCAATGTGGTAGAGAACCCATCCAATCCCAACTTCGTCAGAAGAAATATCCTGACCAAGAGCGCAGTCATCGATACCGATAAGGGCTTGGTTAGAATCACCAGCCGCCCAGGTCACGATGGAGTCATCAACGGCGTTCTTATCAAGTGAGCGGCGAGTTCAAGAGAGACCCCCCTCCACGAGAGATTGGTGGACCTATGGATCACAATCCTGACCGCATTTCCATTTGGCCCGGTTATTTCGATGTAAAATCAAGCCGGCGAGCGGGGCGAAGAGTTCCCAAGGATTCGGCTGTTAGAAAGCCAGATCTCGAGGGCTTATTCATGGCAGCTCGTTCTGTAGGATTGCGAAAAATCAAACGCGAAGAGAGAACTAGTCATCCAAAGAGACCGCATGGAAAAGAAGGCCGTCTTTGGGTAAGTCGTAATGGAGCAAGTGACTCGATTGGTTCATCCTCCAAAGAGGAGATAATGCAAATGATAGGTTGTAATTGGCGTGAGATGCAAAGCGCTGTCGAGAAAGCAGAGAAAGCATCTACTCAGCGCGGCCCGGCAAAAGGCGACCGCAGTGCACGAGCTCAAAGAAAATCACGCATATCGCAACGAACTCAAAGACGCGGAAAACGCTAATCATACATGGTCGACTGTCAAGTCGAGATCGACATGATGCATCCAGCCAAAGGTATCTTCTTTGACTTCGGTGTGAATTCCAATCAGAGTGTCGTAGAGTTCTCTAGTTACCGTGCCAACCGCGCGATTTTGGTAAATCTTCTCTTTTTCTCCATGGGTAATTGAACCAATCGGTGAGATTACAGCTGCAGTACCACAGCAAAAAGCTTCATCAGCACTCATTGCAAACTCAGCGCTAACCCCCTCCTCAATTACCTCGTAACCTCTATGGCGTGCGATAGCGATTATCGAGGCTCTGGTGATTCCAGGCAAGATAGTACCGGTCAATTCAGGGGTGTGAATCACATTATCCTTTACGCAGAAGAAATTGGCCGCGCCCACCTCCTCTATACAGCGATGTTCTTTAGCATCGAGATAGATTACCTCAGCAAATCCTTGCTTTTTTGCATTGATAGAAGGCATCATTCCCGGGGCATAATTACCAATTGCTTTCACCCCACCAGAACCTCCTAGTGCTGCTCGATGAAACTCATCTGAAATCAGCAGGTCGATACAGGATAATCCACCCTTGAAGTAAGGACCCACCGGCGTGACAAAGACACAAAATGTGTAAGATGGTGCCGGTGCAACCCCCATGATTGCCCCAGTTCCCCAAAGCACGGGACGGATGTATAGGGAGCCGCGGCCCGTCGGAGGAATCCAGCGACTATTCGCTGCGACCATCTGCTCAACAGCATCGATGAAAATCGATTCAGGAACCGGTGGCATCCCCAATCTATCAGCTCCTCTTTGGAATCTTCTAGCGTTTTCTTCCGGGCGAAAAATAACTACATTTCCTTGAGCTGAGTGATGGGCTTTCATCCCTTCAAAGATCCCTTGGCCATAATTGAGTACTCCAGCAGCGGGATCGATTTCAAGATTACCGTATGGTAAGACCTTGCCCGGCTTCCACACGCCGCCTAAATCACAAGTGGCGATGTACATGAAATCGGTTTGGGTTAGAGAGAAGGTGAGGTTATCCCAATCGATTGGTGCTTCACCCATAGACATCGGGATGAACCCCAGTATTCAATCCTTGCTGAAATCATTTACACATTTGCATTCCCAAGGCCTTTGGCCTGTGACTGAGACGGGCGTATATGGTCTGGCGAGGAGATGTCGGAATCATTACCACACGGGCCGATTCAGATGGCGATGAGAATCTGATTGAACTATGGGGGCGCTCTCGCGAAAACGAATCGGTATTATTGCGTATTCACGGTATGCAGCCGTGGTTTGAAGTATGTCCTCCCGGTAGGTGGAATGGGGATTTTGGTGCACTGGAAGACCATCTTCGTGCGCTTGATAATCATGAGGAGATAACCCACGTTACCGGGCCTGTAGAAAAGTGGACCGACTTGGGTTATAAACCGGTTTGGAAGGCATTTGTCAGCAAACCCTTCGTCGTACCCGGATTGAGAAGAGAATTGTCAGGAAGGTGGTATATCCTCTCAGGTGATATCCCATTTGTAAACCGTTTTTTCCTCGATGGAGATTTTGCGATTCATGTTTCGGTAGAGGCAGAGGAGACCTATTCTGAGAACGGTATTGATATTGTTGCAGATATAACTCTCGATGATGTCAAACAATGTCAGGGTTTTCCAGTACCATGGCATATTCTTTCCTTCGACCTAGAGACCAGTATTGCTGAAAGCACGATTCTGTGTGCGGCGGTAGTCGTCGAAAACCTAGGCGATGGAATCCGAACCAAGCATACCTTTAGCGGTGATGAAGAGGGGATAATGTCTGACCTTACCAACTTGGTTCTCGATTGCAATCCCGATATTATCACCGGCTATAATATCGATAATTTTGACCTAACCCGTTTGAACGATAGAACGTTGCATTTGACAAAACATGGCGATTGGCAAACCAAGTCCGATCTCTTCGGTTGGGGGCGAGTAAATCGTAACGAAAAGGAATATCGTCGACGTCGTGATGGTCTGATGCCAAAACGAGGAACTACCCGTGCTTGGAATATTTCAGGCCGTTGCGTGATGGACTGCTGGTGGCAAGCACGCCAAGTATTGCGACCCGAGCGTGAAACCCTATCCTTCGTCAGTAAACTCCTCTTCCCCGATGATGAGGAACGACACAAGATGGACATCGATGCAAGCAAGATGGATGAGGAATGGGCTAATCGCCCTGATGAAGTTCTAGAATACTGTTTAAGAGATGCCGAATTACCCTTGGATATAATGGCCGAAATTCAGGCGATTCGTCGTTGTGAAGCAATCGCTTCAGTCGCTGGTGTATCATTGGATACAGTTGCAAATGGCAATACCAGTCAGCGGATTGATGCATTGGTTATCAAAGCCGCCGACCGGAGGAATATCGGTGTGCCATTAACTGGATCTGCAGACCCAAAGGAGGGTCAGATAACCGGAGGATATGTGCACGATGTCGAGGCTGGCTTACATCCTTGGATAGCAATTCTCGATTTTAAATCGATGTATCCTTCGATAATGATCGGCAATAATATCTGCTATACCACCAGGGTGGATCAAGGTTCAACCGACCAACCTCTTGAGAGCGAGGAGTTATTTGTCTCACCTACCGGTGCTAAATTCAGACATCCGTCACAAAGACAAGGCCTGATTCCGTTATTGCTTGAGGATTTGATGGTGCAAAGAGATGCCCATAAAAGCGCACTCGCCAAGGCGAAAGATTCGGCCAGTAAATCATTTTACGACCAAATGCAATACGCGGTAAAAATATTGATGAATTCCTTCTATGGCGTATTCGCTTCGGGTTTCTATCGTTTTACTCACCGTGACCTCGGCTCTTCGATTACCGCATGGGCTCGCCACAACATCAAACAGATAATCCAGAGACTAGAGGACGAAGGTCACGGTGTTGTCTACTCTGATACCGATTCGATCTTCGTTTCGGTTCCGATCGAAGAAGGTGAGAATCAAATTGAGAAATTGATTGAATTTGGTCATGAGACCGCACAACGATTTAGCGAGGATGGCGCGGTATTAGAATTTGAAAAAGGCCTTTCAGCATTTTTCTCTCATGGAGCAAAGAAACGCTATATCGGCCAAGTGGTCTGGCCCAATCAGGAGTTGATGATTCGCGGTTATGAGACTCAACGCACCGATTCCTTTACTTATCTCACAACAGGAATGAAACGCCTTTTCGAGCACATCCTCGCTGGCGAGGATGAGGAGACCATCGCTTATTCTCTTGAGATGGTTAGGGCGGTAAAAGCAGGAGAGGTCGATGTAAGGGATTTAATCCTGTCAAAATCATGCAAGGGCCGTTGGGATAAACGTAAGACAAAGTGGATTTTCAATAAGGATTATGCCAACCCCGATTCGATGGCTCAAGTTCGTGTAGCAAAACAAATTTTAGCCAAGGGCCTTCCTTTTACCCCTGGAATGAAGGTATCATATGTGGTTGAAAACGGGACTGAGAAACCTATGCGGGTAAGAGCATGGTATGAGGAGGAAGCCGATTCCTATCATTATGATGTACGATTCTATGCTGAGCGCTTGGCAACCGCTTTGGGCAGGGTTACCGAGGCTTTTGGTTGGAATGCAAAAGAACTTCTCTCTGGTAATCGTCAGACCTCGTTATTCTCATTTTAAATAATGCCTTAAAAGCAAGGATTCAAGTGAATGGGCAAGGTCCCTTGACCGATGAAGCAATACTTTCTGGTAGTTCTCCTACTAACTTCAAGTTTGGCTGGCTGTTTGGGTGGTAGTGATGATCAGAGTGGAGAATTAGAGGCGGTTTTCTCATTTACCCCACAAGAAAATATCCGCGAAGGACAAACGATAACCTTTGATGCGGGCGCATCATTACCCAGTTCTGGTTCGATTACTTACAAATGGGACTTCCAAACCGATGGTGCGGTTGATAAAACAGGAAAGACCGCCACTTGGGTCTATGCAACCGCGGGAACTTACAATGTCACTCTATCGATTTCCGATGGAATCGAGACTACATCTCAAATCCGCACCCTAAACATATACGTAGCAACCGCGGTTACTCCAGTAGCTGAGGCGGGGTCATTTTCTGCAAGTGATAATTGTGAAGGCGACTCTCCTTCCGAAGGTAGTTACTATCTATTCTACATCTGTGAGATGGATCGGGATGCTTCTTCTTCTTCTGATAGAACAATCAGTGCAACTACCACTGCCAATCTCGATGCATCAGCATCAACTTCGGGTTCAGATGATGATTACATTAGCAAGTGGGAGTGGGATATCGATCTCAAAGTCGACACAGATGGCGATGGTGATATGAAAAACGATGCCGATCTCAGTGGTGAGACAATCGCGTGGACAGCTCTCGCACCAGGCGAATATAAGATTCAACTAACCGTCACCAATGGTGCGGGGATGTCAGATTCGGATGCGACGACGGTTTACGTCAACTATGTCGGCAAGTGGTCTGAATTTGAGATGGCGCCTAATAGCACTCAGCAACAAGAGCCCGAAGATCTTGATTTTGAATTCTCGGTCACCTATGATTCGGATTCGGGAAATACCATCCGTAAAACGCAAATCGAGTTGATCTATCCCCAACAGGACGACGATTGTTTCGCAGGAGAATCCCTTTGTCGCAATCAATTGGATCTTTACGGCTTTAATTCTTCAAATAAAGACTCCAAAGACGAGGATGCTCAAAACACCAGCGATACGGCACTTGAGAATCGACAGGCAGGTGATTGCCCATCGGAAATGGATTGTATTTGGTTATCGTTAACCGGGTGGGTATTTAGTGAAGATCAGCATAAGGATGGTGAGTGGAAAGTCTCTATCCGCAATGAGATGTTAAGGGATATTGAAGTGGAATCGATTATTATCAAGTTGGTTTACAAGTGAATAGACCGTTATACTGAGCCCCAATGTCTTGTTTGGATATCGGTGATGTCGCGTCGCGGTCTTCAAATAGGGGATTCTTGTCGGGCGACCAGCAAAGGAGTGAAATTCATGGGTGCAAAATGGGAAGACAAGAGCAAGGCACATCGTAACATCGTGTTTATTGGCCACGTCGATCATGGTAAGTCGACCACTGTAGGTCGTTTACTACTCGACACAGGCCATATCGAGGCGCACGTTGTTGAGAAGAATGAAAAGTTGGCAGCCGAGCACGGCAAGGCCGGATTCGGACTCGCATATGTTATGGATGGACTAAAAGAAGAGCGCGAGCGTGGAATCACTATCGATGTTGCTCACAAGGAATTCTTTACCCCTAAGTATTACTGGACTATCATCGATGCACCCGGTCACCGTGATTTCGTCAAGAACATGATTACCGGTGCTTCTCAAGCGGATACCGCGGTTCTCCTCTGCGCTGCTAACGACGGTGTAAACTCCCAGACCAAGGAGCACGCTTTCTTAGCGCGTGTTCTTGGAGTCAGCGAGTTAATCGTATTGATTAACAAGATGGACATTTCCGGTGTCGACTGGTCGGAGGATAAGTATAATAAAGCCAAGAGCGAAGTAACCGATTTGCTAAAGATGGCAGGATTCGGTTCCAAGCTCGCTGATATCCCAATGATTCCAGCAGCAAGTCTAATCGGCGATAACGTCTTCAAGAAGTCCGAGAACATGCCTTGGTATAATGGTCCAACCCTGTTCGAAGCAATCGATGCATCAGTAATGCCAAACAAGCCTTTAGACAAGCCTTTGCGCTTGCCCATTCAGGATGTTTACAAGATCGGCGGTATTGGCACAGTTCCAGTCGGCAAGATAGAGACCGGTGTTTTGAACACTGGCAAGACCGTCGTTTTCAACCCCAGCCAAAAATCTGCTGAGGTCAAATCGATTGAGATGCACCACACCGTGGTCGACAAGGCTGAACCTGGAGACAACGTTGGCTTCAACGTCCGTGGACTTGCAGCAACCGACATCCGCCGTGGTGACGTTGCTGGATACGCTGACAGTGCACCAACTTTCGTGCGTCACGATGAGTCCTTTGTCGGACAGATTCAGATTATGGATATTCCAAAGGCTGTTTCGGTAGGATACACTCCCGTATTCCACGCACACACAGCTCAGGTCGCAGTTCGTTTCCTAGACCTTCTAGAAAAGACCAGCAAGGGCCAGAAGGAGACTAACCCCTCTTTCCTCAAGACCGGTGATGCAGCAGTGATTCGCTTCCAACCTACTAAGCCAATGGCAATCGAGGAGATGGCAGTCTTCCCTGAATTGTCTAGATTCGCTATCCGCGACATGGGTAAGACCGTCGCTGCTGGTGTTTGCATTAAGATTGAGAAAAAGTGAGTTCTCAATTATTGGATGATAGTAGGAAATGGTGAATCAGATGACAGCAGTTACAATCATCAAATTGACCGGTGAAAATCACCAAGATATAGATCAGGTTGCAAGTCAAATAAAAACTATTTGCGACACCGGTGGAATCTCCTTGCGAGGACCGATTCCCTTACCGACTAGGAGATTGATTGTGCCATGTCGTAAGGCTCCATCCGGTGAAGGTAGTGAAACCTACGATCACTGGGAGATGCGAGTTCACAAGCGTCTGCTTGAGATGGACATCACTTCCGGTAAGGATGAGTCCGCTCTTCGCCAGGTCGCGAGAATCCCGATTCCAGATACTGTGAGCATTGAACTTTCGATGCGCTCAATCAACTGAATACACCATTGATTCTTGTGTGCAAATAGCACTGGTAATATCATTCACAGCGGTGCTGCAGCAGCAACACCCGATTCGATTAGATAATTGGCGATGCTTTGTTCGACGAAGTGAATATCTCCAGCTTGCATTAAAATTTCATCTTCGTCGATCCATATCGCCTCGGGCATGGTTTGTAGCACCCTGATTCGTAACATTTCCTTATCGGCAATGGTTTTGTCATTTTCTTCGACAGATTCCTCATCGCTTTCGGCTTCTGCCCAGGCATCAAAATCAAGTACAGGTCGAGATTTTGTAGGGGCCAATTCAGGTGTCGCTAGATGTGAAGAGCCTTGAACTGGAACGACTATTGTAGGCTCGGCCACAGGTTGAAGACCTTCCAATTCCGGATATGCTTCCAATTTAGCGATTATCTCTTCCTCATCTTCGATTATTCCATCGAGTATTCCCTCTTGTTGGATTTCAAGTGGCGGGGGACCACTTCCAGTCAATCCTCCCGGTTGTTCACTCCACTCATCCAATTGAGTAGTGCCGGGTGCATGGGTTGAGACCCCGAATCCGTCGGCGGCGACACCTTGTTGAATCGCCTGCCAACCCACGTCATTTTTGAAGCGATTGACCTGTTCGATAAGATTAGAATAGAACGTCCTTTCTTTTGGATCGTGACGTGTCCAATCCAGTGGAGTCAAATTGTTATCCCCCCCGGTTCTAAACGATGAACTAGCCGCATGTTGAAGCATTGCAACCAATCTCCTTCTCGCTAAGTCATTGGCAGTTCTACGGATATTAGCTTGTCTTTTCTGTAGGTTTTGCAAGCGCAAATCGGGGCCTTGTGAATGATATTGCTGATGGATTTCCACCTCGATTGTATCCAATAGTTGACCCACTTTGCTCCAGAAGTCACTTCGAGGTAAATCGATTGGAACACTACGGTCTGTTTGCTGACGCAGTGCGGCGAAAAGTTGCTCTTCAACCTCTTTGGCAACAAGGTCATTGAGAGATCCACTCTCCGCCATCACCCCAAAGGGGGAAGAGGCCATCTATCAACTCTCACCTTACAATGGCAATCGTTAGGGGAGAGTGTTCAAACGTGTTGACTTTGAGTCCATGGATGGTGGACTCGATGAGAGCGGTTACGGCAATCGTACTTCTTCTTCTATTCAGTCCACTTTCATCAGCGGGAACCGCGGTATGGCTTGGACCGGGTCGAGTGCCTGCAACCCCTTCTCTCAATCCACTGAATACCTCCATCGAAGGTTGGATATTGCCCTCAAATGAAACGATTACATCATCTTCGTTCTCACTAGAGCCAGTATATGCTCCAGCAGCTGATAATGGCAGTCATTGGGCGGCAGATAATACACCGGGATATAGTGCAGGAATCCATGACGGAACCCTTTCGCAAAGGGATAGTGGTCTAACCTTGGCAGCCATAGGTACGATCGACCAATTGAGTGAATTCAATTCCGGTCAAGAGACATTCATCGATCTTTGGCCTCGAGGAGATAATTATTCGATTTGGAACCCGGTAAATCTCAGTGAGAATAATGGAGAGTGGATACCTGAATCTGCAACCAGTGGTAATATTGTAGCAGGCACGAGTTTTGGAGTGAACCTTAGCGGTGAAAACGAAGCATATCTGCAAACCAAAACCTGGAGGTTACCTTCGGTGGTGAAAAATTTAACCTTTTCTTTCCAAAGTTGGCTCAGTATCGGCCAATCAGATGCGGCTTGGCTTGAATTATCTCTCGATGGAGGTCTCTCTTGGTCGATTATTGAAATGGAAAACTATGACGGAAGTTCTGTATTGAGTGGGGGAAATGCATGGTCAGGTAATCACTCTCAATGGCAATTACAATCCTTGATACTCGACGATATTCCCAATTTGAGGACCTCATTCACTTTGACGATTAGATTCCATATTCAGGCGCAAAGCAATTGCTCCGGGTGGTTTATCGACGACATAAAACTGAGCAATGAAGGAGACCCCGGCGGTGCTTGGTTTCATGGAAATCTCAACGGACAATACGCTGGCAATGCCCACGGCCGTTTGTTAATGCCAATCGACCTCAGCCCGTATACAAGTCCACTGCAGTTGAAGTATCAAGCGGATTGGGATATTGCAGGAAGTTTCCATGATAACCTGAATGTATATTTCAGCCTTGATAATGGCAGCAGTTGGACTCGTATCTCAGGAACACCGGGTGTCCCAGGCAATGGTATTGGCTATAGCGGTACGTTGTTCACACAGCAATCATATGGTTGGCGTGAAATTACTCATGGTCTCCCCTTTGGCACAGTAGCCCATGTAAATGCCAGTAAGGCATTATTTTCCTTTGAGGTCACCACGGATTCTATCGTAAATTACGGTGGTTCTTCGGTAGATGGCTGGGAGGGGATAATGATCGACGACATCACTATTATCAGTGGAGTTAGCAGTCCAATGGTCAGCCAACATCTGATATATAATTTCACAACCGATGATAATCAAAGTATAGTAAACGTCACGAATATGAGCAATCAGTGGCAATATAACACTCAATATGGTGATAATGGCCCATTTACTATTATCGACACCCTTGAGCAAACCCGTTTTCTTGAGCAGGCATGGTTCATTCGCCATGATTCTGGTGCGGCGACTTGGGAGCAAGGTGTGGTCGACTCCAGTGGTGGTTTCGGGCCTATTTCTTGGCCGACCCAGTCTAGTGGAATCGCGATGGACTTGGATGGAGGCTATGAGAAAAACACTTGGACACATTTGATTTCTCCGTCATTTGACATACCTTCAAATTCATCTTCACGATTTAGAATCGATCATTGGATATGCACCGAAGCCGCTTGGGATGGCGGAGCGATATTCATATCGGAAGACGATGGTGTTACCTGGCAGCACTTTGCTGATGGGCAAAGTGGGTTTTATGACCAAATCACCTATGTCAATAGTTTTTCACCATATTTTGGTCACGGCATCTTCGATGGCTCTTCCGACCCAGTCAATTGCAGTTCTGAAACAAAACCATTTGATACCTCAATAGCAGGATTGGATGCATATTCAGGTAAGGAGGTTAGATTTCGCTATTCATTTTTCTCGGATACATATATCGAAAGCGATGGTTGGTACATCGATACGACCGGTGTGCAAACCAATAGGCACAAGATGAGCGGAAATTGGACCAGCCCGGTGGTTGAGGTCGATGAAATGGGTTGGGGAATGCTTTCAGCTCTTGCTTACCTACCCCAAGGAACCTCCATTACAGTAGATGTCCTTGCCGCGGATGGAGTGGAAATCGATGGATGGCAAAATCGTAATCTTCCATTGGCAATCGAGATTTCAGCGACCGAACATCCACGGTTGATATTCCGTTTGAACCTGATGACTTCCGATGAATTGGTCACCCCGCTAATAGAACGCTTACACCTAGGGTCTAATCTCTATCTCAGTCCATCGGATCTCGTCTCATCAGGGGGGAAAATCGAAAGCAAGATTTTCTACAACGATGGTCAAACCCCGATAATTATCGAAAAGGAAACCACTCTGTGGCGCGCATTTAACTCGATTGACCTGCAATGTATTGGCGCTAATATAAGTGTCGAGATTTGGGATGAAACGATGATTCTCAGAGCGATAGACGAGTCAGTACCTCCTCTTTCCTATATCGATGCTGGAAATTGTGCAACTTCAAATATACAATTATCCGATATAATGAATCGGTTAGCGATTAGAATAACCATCCAGCCGGGTGGCTGGTTACAATCCTTAAGTCTCGAAACACAAACCCTCCGGCCACCAAATAATGTATCGATTACCTTTGGTGACATTGAATATCAAGCATTTTCTTGGCAGGGGGAGATGGGTCAGATTAATCACCTTGACAAAGTGATTATCGATGGTGTAGATTTTGGTTTGAGCGATATTGTTGGCTTCAATCATTCAGTGCAAGATTATGCACAGATCATTCTATCGGTAATAGACGATGAACCAATCGACAATATCACACATGATTGGGATGGGTCTTATTCGGGAGGAATAGTTATTGATTCGGGTTCTGGTTTTCAATTTCTATCACTAGATTCGGCTATCGAAGAGGATTATAATGAGTCGATATCTGGAATTACCCACCAAATGAAACGATTTTCATGGAATATCAGTTCGGGATCCCCATTTGATTTATCGCTATCCAGAACTAATGTGATTTGGCGTTGCCCGCATTATTTCACTATCTCCGGAGAGAGTATTTCCGCTTCATTAACCGATCAAGGTGATGGTGATTCACTTCTCGATGCCCATCTACGTGCAGATAGAGGGGGTCTGAGTCTAAATGGAACGATTGAACATCACCCAGCAATTACCGACGAATGGCTTGAATTACCTGATTATACCATTTACCCACAACAGATTTTCAATGCGATAAGTCGACATACCATCCTCGACGGAACCACTCCTCTAAGCAATATTCGTCTTCATCTTTCTACTAGTGAATCAGAGGCTGATTCAGTCGCAATATTAGATGTCGATAGACTGACCACCGGCGGGAGATTCAAACAGATTGTCGGCTCTTCCCAAGCCTTGATCGATCCGGGCAATAGTTCATTGATAATCGAGGGAGATTCGATTATAGTAAATTGGTCGATAATAGCACAGTGGAATTTCGATGATGTTTACCGATTATATTGGCTGGTTAGCGCTTGGGATGAGAATGGACTACGCTTGGGTCCTGCAAGCTCTAGTTCGGGTGGAGGTCAATATTCAGCGGTTGAAAATGATTTGGAGGTCATTCAATTCACTGCGACAAGTGCAGCGAAAGCATTGCATGATCGCTCATCATCATCATGGCCAAACGAGGTTGCATACAATAGTAGCATCGCTATATCTGGGCGGGTCCGGCTTTCGGGGATGAATGAGAATTGGATAGGTGGAGATGAGGTTGGATTATCGATTGAAATCAGTGAGGAGAACTCCACTACTATTCTTGATCAATGGCCGGTTGTAGTATCGGAAGACGGTGGTTTTTCCAGTGAGATACAGACTCCTGAAGCAGGAAATATTGCCAGTGGTAAACGATTGATAATCACTCCACGAATACTTGAATATGGCCCGCGCTCTGTGGCAAATGGTGATAAAGTAGACGATACAGATCCTTTTCAACAAGTGATTATCGTCCATGATGAAAACCCACCAAAAGCCATAGAATTATTTGTCGTAGCACCAGGTGGAGATCAGATTGCTGATGGACATATATGGCATCCTGGAGCAAATATTCCTTTGCGATTAACCATCGAAGAGGATTTGCGCTTAGCTGAGGTTTTGCAAATGTGGGTAGACGTCGGTGATGGCGATTATCTAAGTAGGACGATAAATGTTCAAGCAGAAAGTACAACTCAGATTCTTGATTTACCATTGATAGACGAAAATACGATTATCACAGATTCTTTGGGCATGGGTGAGATACGGGTTTATTTCACTGGTTTAGACCATTCCGGAATACAATTAATCGAGGGAGGTTCAGGTGAGGAACCGATGGCTACCATCTATTATCAACCGCGCTTCCAAACCAGTATTCCTTCAGAAACCTTAGAACTCGATGCTATTGATGGAGTGTTATTCCCTGGAAAGTCACATACTTTCTCATTTGATTTAATCGATGCAAATGGTATAGAAAGCATCGATCGTATTCGTTTGGATTTGATTGATAATAATGGCACTGATCGCTGTAGACTCGAATGGACAGTGTGGTCTGATAATGTAGAATACGACGATGGATGCTTTATCGATGAACCTCGTGCATCTGCTGTTAAACACCAATTATTGCAAAGATGGACGGTTGCTTTCACATTTGAATTATCATGGGTCCGCCCCGAAGAGAATATCGGTACCTTGAATAATACTCCTTCTTTACAAATCATCGATGAAAACAACGCACTAGGTCTTGGTTATGAGGGATTGACCCCAATGAATTGGACAATTGCTAGAGGTATATACTTGGAGATTGTTAGTGTAATTGATATTTCAGAGCCCATTGGAATAATGGTTAATGGGACCTTATATCTCTCTGCAACCGATCGAATTCAAATTGAAATCAACGCCTTCCATCGAGATACTAATCTACCGGCAAAACATCTTCCTGACAGATTTGTTGAAGTCAAACTTTTAGGAGGATTACAGGCTATTGAAATATTTACAAATCTCGACGTCAATGGTTCAGTAACTGTATTGTTAAACCTCTCCGAAGCGATTTTCCCTGAACCAAATGCATATCTCAGTGCGGTATTGATTACATCATTACAGGAGAGGGAATACTCGTCGGATAATCTTGAATTGGTATTTGACACATCATCCCCAACCATACATTATTCAGATAATTTAACGATTATCCGTTCAGACTCTCTTGATAAATTAGCGATATTTGTAGTGCTAAAGGACGAGCAGGGTTTGGATGGCGACGAACTGATTTTTCATTGGCTATATGTTCGTGATGGACTTGTATTGACCGAAACGGAATCTTCAGCAGCCATCTCCTCTAGTGAATGTGACTTATTTGAGTGTGAATATTCAGCGATTATCGATGTGAATTCTTCACGGGGAGATGAATTGACAATATACGACCGGATACTGTTTTGGTTTAGTGGTAGTGATGCTTCGGGCCGCTCACTTAAGGGAATTGGTTCCAATTACTCAAATCCAATTCTACCACAATTGACGTGGATAGCATATGAACCAGTGTTGTTGGATATGGCAATCACTCCTTATCGACCATATCATGGTCAAATAATTACTATCGAAATAGAGTTGATGAATAAAGGTGTGATGGATGGGATTTCCAATATTTCAATCATCGACGGTGAAGGTAAGGTATTGTTTGAACAAGAGGTTGATATTTTGGCGAATGAGCGGATTCTTATCTCAGTAGAAATCGAAGCATGGAAGCCCGGTAGATTGGGGCTTTCAGTGGTATTAGACGACAATGACCCAATACCCTTGCCCCTTGCAGATGTATCCGCTGAGATGGAAGACGTCGCTGGTAGGGAATGGAAGATGATTGGACTTGGAATCCTCTCAGTGATTTCAGCAGGGCTCATCCTGTTCATCGCTGTGATTCGCAATCGTCAAAATCGCTTTGATTGGCATGAGGAAGAGTGATGAATGCACTTCTTCACGCCACGGCACTGCCGAGGTACCCGAGTGGTCAAAGGGGGTGGATTCAAGCTCCACTGCGCAACGCTTCACAGGTTCGAATCCTGTCCTCGGCACCAATATATCAAGCCCTTAATCTTTCGATAATTTCGTTTATCACTGGTTCAATTGTGGCACCATGAGGTAAATCGGAAGCAATGTTTGCGACTTGTTTCAGAGCGGAAAACGAACCGCCAACCGCAATCGAATGGTGAACAAGTTTAAACATCGAAATATCATTCGGTGCATCGCCGATAGCTAAAACATCCCTCGGCGAGATATTCATTATTTCAAGGGCTTTTGCCAACCCCTCTCCCTTGTTGATCCACGGTTCCATCAAGTGAATAGCAAATCCGGTTCTAACCACCGAGAGATTACTCCACTCACTATTGGCCAATCGGTCACGAATAGCGGATAGGTCTTCATCGCTTTTGAGACACCATTCGCTTTCTCTCCAAGCATTGGTTGTTATTCCTTGAGCATCCAAACCCTCTATTTTTGTGGATAACCACTTTGCAGCATCTTTCGCCTTTCCCCCGTCCGCTCTTATCAACGGCTCAGAATCTGGATGCCAGACCACCCCACCATTTTCACAGACCATGACCCCACTCAAATTTATGAAACGCCAAAGACCGTATACTATCGCTCTAACATTTCCTGTGCACAAGATGACCGAAATTCCCGCGGCCTCAAGTTTGCGAAGTGCACGGATTGCCCCTGTATGTAGGACTTTATCCTCGTCGGTGAGAGTGCCATCGATGTCGACAGCAATCGCTTTTGGAATCCAACCATCGGGTAGCCAGCTCATTAGAACTCCCCAGATGAAAGTAGGGCATGAGGTTTGTGCGTCAAAACTCCTGAGAAGAAGCCTTCTTGTGTATCATCTTCTGGAGTATTCGTGGCGAAGGACGGGGCCGAGGAAGAATTCTTATCTCTCGAGGATGAAATCGAGGTGATTACCAAGAAACCTTTTCGTCTCAAAGTAAAACGTTCCAAGCCAATAGTAGAGGTGGAGCCAGAACCTTTCGAAGATGAAAAGCCTGTTATTGAAGCCATCGAAGTAGAGGAGATTATCGCAGCTCACGCTGGCATTCATGTGATGAGATGGCCACTTTCAGGAATGGATTGTCCAGATTGCGCGATGAAAGCAGAGAAGGCATTAGGCCGACTAAAGCAGGTTAAATCATGTAATGTATCCGCAATCGATGGTACTGTCGAAGTCGAGGTTGACCTTGAGAAGGGCCCGGTGGCAAATGTTGGTAATGTACTCAAATCGCTGGGCAATCCAGCCGATTTACCATTCGTACAGATCTTAGGTATAAGGGCCTCAAACTTGGCACAAAGACATGGCTTGAATCGTAAAAGTCTACCGCGATTGATTAAGCGTCAACCAGGGATTATTGAGGTTGAAATCACCGAAGATGATCGAATTATCATGCAGATGGTCAGCGAATCCGATTCCGACTTGATTAAGGCTAGAGATATAGCACTTGAGGAATTGATTGGCACACAATTGCGTTTGGGTGTTGCGACCTCATCACGCATTACTTCTGATCAATGGCGTTTGATTGGAGCAGGGGTCGCGATTCCGGTATTCATTCTCATCGTGGTAATGGAATTGTTATCGGTATCAACTACCATTAGAGCAGCTGTTGGCTTAACCGGAGTGATAATTGGCGGGCTGAAGATGTTCTCGGAAGCATGGGCATCGATTCGGACGGGTCAACTTGGATACAAGGTATTGACTTCATTAGCCGTGATTGGGGCCTCGATTCTAGGTGCTTGGCAAGAAGCACTCCTGGTCATCATATTGGTCGCATTTGCCGAACATATGGAAGGACGCGCTTTAATCAGGGCAAGAAAAGCCATGCAAGGTGGACTTGACCGAATCCCACGACATGCGCGTCGATTGAATAAATCTTCAACCCTTGGAGGTATTAGGATAGTGATGACTGAAAGTAAGGATAATCTTAGCCCAGTATCTCACGTCACGGCTGAAGTAGAGGACATACCCATCGAGGTGGTTCAACCAGGCGATCTTCTTGAAATCCGTTCAGGGGAATTGATTCCAGCCGATGGAAGAATTATCGATGGTAGCGGTTCTGTCGATAGGGCGCCTCTTACCGGAGAACCCATTCCGTCAGCGGTAGAAAAGGGTGATGAATTACATGCTGGGCTTATTCTTACAAGTGGACCGGTTACTATCGAGGTCGAGGCGGTACGTGAAGCGACTAGATTGCATGGTTTGATAGATAGTGTACATAGTTTCCGTGATAAACCACCACGTTTACAGTCAACCATAGAGATTTTTATTGCGATTTGGGTTCCATTGGTAATGGTTGGAGCGGTATTGGCTTGGATATTGTTCAAGGACCCTAGTGAATGGAAAATAATTCTCTTGCTCTGGGTTGTCGCTTGCCCATGCGCATTATTGCTCGCAGCACCAATACCGCATGCGGCTGCCCTGTCACAGGCAGTTCACAAAGGTGGAATCGCAAGAGGTGGCGATGTACTTGAATCCCTATCCAAAGTAAATCTCGCGTTGTTGGATAAGACGGGGACACTTACCTCCGGTCGTCCACGACTCGGCGAAATCCATTTGGTCAAAGGTCGGAAAAGAGATGCAGCATTACGACTGGCTGCAGGTCTAGAAAAATCGAGCAATCACCCATATGCCAATATCATTATCGAGAACTGTGAAAGTGATGGATTATCGCCCCTCAAAGTATCTGCGCTTGCAGATATAGGTGGTGGGGTAAAGGGAAAGATAGAAGGTAAACAGGCCATTATTGTCAAAGCATCATCTGATTTATTATCAGGGTCTTTGCTAAAAAAATTCGAGGAAGCCCTTGTAGCAGGATATGGCTCATCACTGCTGATCAAGGAGGATAAGCCGATTGCTCTATTCACATTCATCCATGATGATCTTAGAGTTGGGGCAAAGGAGTTGATAGCAAACCTTTATGATTCCGATATCAATATCGAAATTCTATCTGGTGACCATCAAGGTGCGGTCGATATTTTCGCAGAAACCCTTGGCGTGGACTCACGTGCAGCTCATGGTGACATGACTCCTGAAGACAAGGTAAGGTGGGTAAGTGGGCGCTCAAAAACCCACATCACAATGATGGTTGGAGATGGTTTTAACGATGCAGCAGCGATGGCAGCAGCCGATGTTGGCGTCGCTATTGGTTCGGGCGAATCGACCAATCTCGATGCAGCAGATTTACTAATTCCTGGTGACGACCCGAGATTATTAGCCGAAATGATTGAATTATCGCGTAAAACCCGGCGAATATTATTGCAGAATTTATTTCTCTCGGTATCGGTCACTCTCATTCTGGTGTGGTCGGTATTAATCGGTATTAACGACAATCTAGTCATTGGCGTACTCATCCATGAACTGAGCGCAATATTGGTTATTTTCAACGGGGCTAGATTGGCCGGAGATGAAGGGATCGGCAGATTGATGAAAGAGACAGTCAAGGATTTATTCAGAGAAACAAGAGATGCTTTTTCCATCCTCTTTGAAAAAATATCTGCAAAGAGCTGATGTCGCATTACACAATATCTTGAAGCCTCAGAACTTTCAGGCAAGGTTGGTGAGCGGATGAGAATACATGCGGACCCGGTGAGCACTGCCCTATTGCATCCGACCAGAAGGTCTCTCTATCTCGCTCTTCTCGCCGCAGATGAGCACACCACGGTCGAATTACAAAAACTGGTCGCAGTAGACCGCTACAATCTTTATCACCACCTCAATAAATTAGCAAATCTTGGTTTGATAATGAATCATCGCGATGAAGGTAGAGCACGTTGGTGGTGTGTATTGAACCGAGTGCCATTGCCTACAGATGGCAATGCCGCTACGGATGATGATACCATGTTGTCAATTCCTCTACAAGATGCCCGAGTTCAAGCGCAGGCCCGTCGTTTGCTCAGGGAGTTAGCAGAGATCTCCGGGCAGAGTATTGATTTTGATAGCTTTACCCTAGAATCATTGCAAATCAAGGGAAGACCGATAAATAAGGAGGGCAATAAATGAATTCTGGTGAAGAGCAAGAGCAATTATCGGTCGAATCACGTATTGCACCACCATCGCTCAGTTGTCCCAGTTGTGACGGACTCTTACCCTCTGGATTGGGTGAATTCCGTTGTAAATTATGTAAGACTGAGGTAAAAGTAGATCACGTTATTACCAGAAAGGCTTGGTTGGAGGAAAAGGTCAGTTGTCCAAGTTGTAATAAAGTTCTCATCGTTGGGGTAGATAATAGACCTTGTACGCTGCAATGTGCTTCCTGTGAATCCATCTTCGATGTGATAGCCAACATTCCCAAAGTCGAAATTTCTTGCCCAGCCTGTGAGCGTAGAATGAGAATGAATAAGAGACCTGGAGAGCGAAAGATTACTTGTCCTTCCTGTCAAGAGGAATTGAGTGTAAAATTCTGAGGTCTATCGATGCGAAGTACGTTCAGGCTGATGGGGATCGCTGATTTCATCACTTTGTTCAATGGACTTCTTGGCTCGTTATCGATAATGTTCATCATTTTGGCCGTAGATGACATGCGCCATCCCTATTCGGAAGGCGGCTTGAAAACCTATTATATATGGGCTGCGATGTTGTGTATTATTTTCTCTGCACTTGGTGACATCATCGACGGGCCAATTGCTCGTCGATATTCTAAAAGACGCTTACTCGGCGGTTCTTTGGATCTGATGTCAGATACTATTTCCTTTGCTCTTGCACCGGCATTATTGGTATTCGTAATGTTTGGCAGGATGGGTGAGGCAACACCGCTCTGGACCACGCTAATAGCTATCGCTTGTTGTTGGTTAGTGGTTTGCGGTATGTTACGGTTAGCGAGATTTGAGCATGAGAAAGGTAGTAATAATTCATTCTTCGTAGGCATTTCATCACCAGCGAATGCAATGTTCATCATCTCGATTTCGGGCATGGTCTGGCTTCAACCCATTACAGGATGGGGCCCGGAATTAACGACTTGGGATTGTTCGATCTGTTTTGGCAAGGGAGCAGTAAAGCCATGGGGGGATTTCCTTTTACTTCCGGCCATGATGATTTCAGGTAGTTTGATGATATCGGATTGGCGGACTTCCAAACTCAAGCACGGTCTACCCTTAAAAATGACTATTGTGCAATTTGTTGCACTAGTAAGCGCGGTTGTTTACGCCTTGATCTATACGACTTCAATCGAGTCCGCTAGTGATTTATCCGGAATGATACCTGCATTTATCGGCTTCACAATCTCTTCGATATTGGTGACTTTGTACTTCATCGCAGGGCCGCGTGCAATCTCTTTTGAAGTTTTCACCGAGGAAGCTTGATGGTTCAGTGGTGGAATTGATGAAATCACCTTGCAGCCGTTTATTCAGGGCGCGCACCTTATCTATGAAGAGAGAAGGATAATTATTGGGGATGGGTGTATGAGCGCCAGCGACAGCAGGAATTCACAAGGGGATGGAAGTCATAAGCCGCGACTTTCAAGTTTGAGAGCACGTTTTACCGATACCCCTTCACCAACTATGGATGACGTTGTTCTAAAGAGCAGTAGATTTCGTGAAGAAGAGCGCTTAAGAGCATCATTACGCCGTGATAAGCGCATTCGTCAACAGGCATTGGCTGAAAGATTGGCATTGATGCAAGATAATATGGCGAGAGAATTAAGTGAGCGTCATGAGATGACACTCGATTCTTTAGAGCGTGAATTGAGAACCGAGATGGAAACGGAAATCGAGCAACTTGAATCCGAGACACTCTCCCGCGAAGAACTTCGTCTTCGCGAGGAGATGGAATTGCGTCTCAATCGTGAAGTCGAGCAGATGAACGAACAATTGGCGATGGAACAGGAACACCGTTTGGATGATTATCGTACAAGTATTCATCAGCAGTTGGAGAAACAACTTTCCAATGATTACCGTAGACGCATTGAATTACAGAAGGAGAAAATAGAACTCGAGTTCAATAAGCGTCTCCAAAATCGTATTCGAGATATTGAATCCAATCTCGAAGGCGAGATGAGTGAACGTTTTGAAAACATGGAGAAATCTGAAATTTCGAGGTTAGAGGAAAGCCAGTCAACTAAATTAGCCGAGAGAGAGGAACAACTCCGTCGTGGGATACGCAAGCGTTTAGAGCAACAACTCAAATTACGTCTTAAACAGCGCGAAGCTCGACTTAGAGCCGAATATGAGCGTCGTAGTCTTCGCCTTGAAGAGGATATTGCCCAGCAGATTCAGGACGAACTCGAAACTCGTCTATCCGCTGAAACCAAAGAATTGGAAGAGCGGATGCGCCAAGATGTCGAATTGGCAGTAGCGCGTCGAAGAGAAGAACTTCGAGTAGAAGTTGAAAGAAAACTCGATGCGCGTTATTCTGAAACACTATCTGAGCGCAAGAGTCGCTTACGAGAGAAATATGATTTGACCTTTTCCAAGGCGGTTGATGATATCTCCAAATCACTGGAAAGCGAGGTTGAATCCGAATTGGAAGCAAAGGTCGATTCTGATTTCGAATCCTATCGAAATGCCAGAGAGGCCGAGATCCAGAATCGTTTGGCTCGGTTCCGCTATGAAAGGGAATCCGAATTACGCGATATGATGGAAGCGAGATATGATTCCAAGAAACAAGATTGGGCAGAGCGCCTAGAATTAGAGTTCCAATCGAGAGAAGAGGCAGCACGTAAGGCGATAATGTCGGAGATAGATGCTCGTCTGAGAAATGAGAGATTAACCCATGAGACCGACCTCGATTTGATGAAAGAGGAGACCGTATTGGAATTGGAATTGGATATGGAAGATCGTCTTTCCGAATTCAGGATTCGCAAGGAGGAAGAAGTCGCAACTCAACTCGAAAGACAATTGGACAAGCGCGAGGAAATCATGCGCAATAAGGCCTTGATTGGAATCAGAAAGCGTGAGGCGCTAATACGTGCCGAAATAGAGGCACAACTAGGTGTTAAGAGAGCCGAAATACGAGATCGTTTGAGTAGTTTGACCGAACAAATGGATAACTTCAAAGAGATGGCTGAGAAGAAGATGCGTGAATCCATCGAAGGAGAGGTTCAAGGTGAAATAGAACTTGATGAGGAACGCCTAAAGGAGCAACAAACAGAGTTTGAAGATTTACAGACCCAAGATTCCAAGGTTGGTAAGAAACAAAATTGGCTTCAGGCTATTGCCAGCCAGGGAATAGACTCTGCACAATCGCAAATAGGCATTGACCCGACCTCCTTAGGTGCGTTGACAGATGCTGGTCAGGCCGTAGCAGGTAGGCCTCAGGTCGGGATTCTCGGCGGTAGGCCTCAAGTACCGCAGCCAACCATGGGCTTAGGGGGAATGCGTGCCCCAACCAGTAGCGCTAGTAGTCTAGCAAGTGGAGTGGGAATCAGGACACCGCGTCCAGTCAGATCGATGGTAGGCAGTGCTCAACCAGCACAAGCGACCCACGGTGTAGCATTACCACAACCGATTCCAAGAATTATTCGTCAACCGGTTCAACCTGCTGTAGAAGTGCAGCCAGAACCTGAGACGATACCAGATCCTCAATCGCCTCTCGAAGAAGCGATAGAGGAAGCAAGTGTTGAAGCAATGGACGATGAAGTCACCCTCGATACAAAAATCGAGGAAGTACAAACAGCAACTATGAGACCAGTGCACACGCTTGAGCCAACACGGGTTGCGGCTATGATTACCCCTGTATCTGCGGTACTCAAGCCAGTCGTCGATGCTGAGGCTGAAGAAGTCAAAGAGATACCTGAGATAAAATCACCAGCCACTTCGATTACAACGCTCAAACCGGTTACTACTCTGAAGCCATCTTCGACTGTGACGACAACGCTCAAACCGGTTACTACTCTGAAGCCATCATCGACTGTGACGACAACGCTCAAACCGATAGTAAAGATGATGACACCTGTCAGTGATATCATCGAAGATGAAGACGAAGAATCTGAAAAAGAGTGACACAGTGCATTGTGCCGTCTGATTCATAGGTAAGTCGCTTCTCGCAAGCGCTATGAGGATGACCTCATCGGTCCTTCTGTCGATTCTTCTATTGTCATTCATGCCGATTTCGACGATGGCAGAACCGTTGATTGAAGTCGGAGTAATCGAACAGTTTGAGCATAAGCTCGTTCATATTGGCTTTATGCCAACAGGTGAGATGCTATTGGTCGACGAGGAGGGGTTGCTTCGAGTAGGTTCTTGGAGCGATGATGATTTCACGGAAATTTGGAATTATGATTTGAATATCAGTGTCAATACCGTCTCGGTAGATTATAACGGTGGATTTATCGCTCTGGGGGTAAATAGTGGGGTATATTTTATCAA